>Ga0076929_100069_pt1 | contig 199980 bp, 210 predicted proteins | sample HotLakConUCCSL28_FD_87104 | JGI IMG/M metagenome (GOLD analysis project Ga0076929, IMG submission 87104) | Hypersaline microbial mat communities from Hot Lake, Washington, USA - Hot Lake Consortium UCC-SL28 (version 3) (version 3) | ecosystem: Environmental > Aquatic > Thermal springs > Hot...
ATTAGTCGATCTCGATTACGAACCTACTTGGATCCGTTACATTGCGATAGAGCGACATAGTACGCCCAATAAGATCGAGGCAGCGCGGTGGGACCGCAAGAACCAGTGGAGGAAGGAATGACCGAGGTCAACTGGGCTGAGAACGACAGACGGCTGATCGAGGCCCCCACGCTGGAAAGTGCCCGGCGGATGGGGGCGACGCACTGCGCCTATGGCTGGGCTTGCACGCCCTGGGGGCACTGGTCGGATGACCACAAGGCGGCCTACCGCGAAGGCTTCGAGGAAGCGATGAGGAAAGGGAAGTGACATGACCGACAACCCGCTCGACCAGGAGGTCCGTGCCAAGATCACCCAGGTCTGCGCCGAACTCGATGAGATCGAGAAGGAGATGGCAGCGACCCGAGATAAGCTCGACCAGTTGATAGCCCGGGCGCGGGAGCTGGAGGATAGTTTCGACGAGGCGTGGGACGATCTGATCCGCGCGCGGGACGCCTTGAGCAAGTACGTCTGATCCATCCTGGACAGACCGCCGACCTCTGCGAGATACTGTTCGCGGACCCACCACCCAAGGAAGGGAGAGAAGGATGTCCGAAAAGACCCTGATCCCGGAAGACGACATTCGCGTGATGCACGCCGAGTTCGCCATCCGCGACTTCAAGAACCACATGACGCCCCGCGAGATCGTCCACAAGGTGGCCGAGCACCTGGGTTTCAAGCTGGTCGACCCCGACGAGTGGCAGCGCCTCAAGGAGCGGGCCCGGGACGAGAGTGTCACCGATGCCTGAGCCCGAGTCGATCGAGGCGATCGTCGCCCGGCTCGACGGCGGGGCCGACGCCTACCATCCCCTGCTGCACCGGATCGCCAAGGAGATCCGCACCCTGCAGCTGCGGATCAACCGGCTTGAGCACAACGAGGCCAATCGCGCCGACCCGAATCGTCTGCGCTGAACCCAAGGAGGGTGCCATGGATGCGGCGATCCCGAGTCTCGATACCCCACCGCGTGACGTGGCGGACGACCCGGCTCCGGACGGCGTCGCGCTGGTCCGCGGCCTGCTGATCGGCGGGGCCCTATCCCTGCTGTTCTGGCTGCCGCTGGCCGCCGCCCTGGCCGACGGGCCGACTGACGTCCCGATGCCCGACGAGGTGCCTGCGCTCTCGGTCGATCTGATCGCCAACCCCTACGACCGCGACCTGTACGACCACTGGATCGACGAGGACGGCGACTGCCTCGACACCCGGGCCGAACTGCTGGTCGAGCGGTCTCTGTTGCCCGACGCTGTCCTGTTCAATGACAGCGGTTGCACGGTGCGGTCCGGACTCTGGCACGACTGGTACAGCGGCAAGGTCTACGTGTTCGCCTCGGCGATCGACGTCGACCATGTTGTGCCTCTGGCCGAGGCGCATCGCTCGGGGGCCTGGGGCTGGGACGAGGACCGGCGCCGGGCGTTTGCCAACGATCCGTTCAACCTGCTGCTGGTCGATGACGGGCTGAACCAGGAGAAATCGGACAGGGGCCCGGAGGACTGGCTGCCGCCGAACGAAGGCGCCGTCTGCCTTTACATCAGCCGGTGGGTCGCGGTGAAGCAGCGCTACCGGCTGTCGTTCGACGAGCGGGAGACGGCTGCCCTGCAACGCCTTGGCAGCAAGCACGACTGTCTCGTCGACGATCGATGACCCGAGAGAGGGGGAGGGGACCTACGTGAGCCAGAAACGTCCACAGCTGCGCCTGAAGGCCGGCGGCAACCACTTCGCCTCGGGTCGGCCGAACCGCAAGGTATGTCATTCGATGGCGACCGCCGAGACGCTGACCGGCAGCGCCCGGGTCGCCTGCGCCCAATGCAAGGCCGAGGTCAAGCGCAGCGATGCCCTGAGGTGCCTGTTCGCCCCCTGTCTGGGATCGCGGGCCGCCCAGGGTAAGTAATGCAATCGATTGCAAACCCAAGGAGGGGACGATGGCAATGAAGATCAAGGTCCTGGTGGCTTGTTCCAAGATCACCGGCACGGGTTGGGTGGTGAAGGACCTTGCGCCGCCTGAAGACGACAACCCCGGCATCGACGAGGACATCAATAACGTCAGCGAGGCGACCAACGATCTGGGCCTGGGCGACCCGCCCGGACACGGCCTGTGGGTGTGGGAAGGCCTGTCGCGTCTGGTCGAGGTCCGACATCCCGACTGCTGGGGCGAGTACGACGTCGAGTACAAGGGGGAGTGGCGCCGGCCGACCCCGGACGAGCTCGCCGGCTACGACACGGTAGAGCCTTCCGATCCCAAGGAGGGATGGGCCTTCCCGCCCGAGGACAGCCCGTTCGATGGCACGTTGATGCCCAGTTCCGATGTCGAGGGGGCAGTCGATGATCGGGACATTCAGATGTACGTCGCCGGCATCGACCAGCCCAGCCACGGCCATGTCATCGAAGTCTATGGCCCGGACGCCGAGACTGCCGAGGCGCGCCGCGACTGGGTGCTCAATGTCCTGAAGGGGCAGGTTGTGCCGCCGGGCTGGAGTGTGGTGCCGCCCGAACCAACCGGTGCCATGATCGACGCGGCGTGCAAGGCGATGTCGCCCGACCATCGGCCGACGGCAGACTACGTGTCGGTGCGCGAGAAGCATACCATCCGCTACCGCGCCATGCTCGCTGCGGCGCCGACGCCGGACGGCACCGACAGTGCGGCCGGGGCGTTCCAGGACCGGGTGCAACCCTGGCTGACGGCTTGCTTCGGCGAGACGATCGCCACCGACGTCTACGAGCGGGGTTGCCGGTTCCTCGAGGAGGCGATCGAGCTCGTCCAGGCCCTGGGTCTGTCGAAGGATGACGCCTTGGCCCTGGTCGACTACGTCTACGGCCGAGAGATCGGCCACCCGCCCCAGGAGGTCGGCGGGGTGATGGTTACCCTGGCGGCGTTGTGCCTCGCCCACAAGATGGACATGCACCGACTCGGTGAGGCCGAGCTCGCCCGGGTCTGGCTGAAGATCGACCAGATCCGCCAGAAGCAGGCCAACAAGCCGATCAAGGGCCCGCTGCCCGGGACTGTCGCCTGATGCGTCGGTTCCGCAGGATCAGGTGCCGGGACACCGCGGTGCCGTTGGTCAAGCGCCTCGCCGCGGAGATGGCCCGGCAGCGCATCGGCCCGCAGGACCTGGCCGAGCGGTCCGGGGTCAGCTTCGAGACGATACGACGCTGGTTCGAGCGGGGCGGCAACCCGACGGTCGAGAACCTGAACGCCGCGTTCGGCGTGCTCGGCCAGCAGCTGATCCCGGTTGACCGGGAGCTCGGCGACGATCCGTATGCCAAGGGCCACCACGCCGGCTATGTCGCCGGGCGGAGGGCGGTGGCCCGCCAACCCAAGGAGGGAGTCGAAGGATGACCCAGGACCCCATCGTCCAGTTGCCGGACGGCAAGCTGGAGTGCACCGCCTGTGAGAACCAGTACGAACCGAGTGACCGTGATCGCACGGCTATCGGTGCCGCCGCAGAAGGGCTGCCTGAGCAGGACCCGATTCTGCAGTTCTTCCGCTACGAGCACCTGCGGCCCGAGCTGAAGCAGGTCAGCCAGCCGTTCTGCGACCTGGCCCGGCAGATCGTCGAGACGCTGCCGCGCAACCCGGAACGCACGGTAGCCCTGCGCAAGCTGCTCGAGGCCAAGGACGCCGCTGTGCGCGCACAGCTGTACGAGCGCGACGACTGAGCGCACGACTTTCCAATTTGTCGCTGACAACGTCCCGGCGGGAGGGCATCCTGTCGGGACGTTGCACATGAGGAGACACGCCATGACAGATCAGATCGAACAGCAGCAGGATGCGCAGGATCGGAAGATCCTTGGCTGGTTTGTCGCGGCGGCAATACTGATCGGTCTGTTTGCCTGGGCCGGGGGCGACCGGGAGAGCGCGGGGTCGTCTTCGGAAGGAATGTATCGCATCGGCACCCAGGTCAAGACGACGGGCGCCTGGGCCTGTCGAATCAAGGATATGCACGACGAGCTGCGCCGGGCCGCCCAGCTTGGTGACCAGGAATGGGTCCGATCGGTTCCGCTGTGCGAGTTCATGCCGGCAGGCATCGATGGGCGTATCCGTCGCGCGCACCCGTTCGGCAAACGCTACGAGGTCGAGCTCTACCCGCCGTCCGGGGGCCGGGGCCTTGTCTGGTGGATCAGCGAGCACGGCGTCACTGACCGGCGCTAGGGTGCCGAGCGGCAGCGGGGGCTTCGGCCCCCTTTTTCTTTGCCGGCTGGTTGTCGTCTTTTCCTTTACCCCGCATCGCCTTTTGCTAGACTGAAGATGTAAGGAATTGCACCGTATCGCCAAGGAGGGCACCCGAGATGAAGTTCGAGTTGAACACCCAGCACTACCTCGCCACGCATGGCAGGTCGCCCAAAGGCCGGGGTCAGTGGATGATCGAGGTGATGCCGGTGGTCGGGCCATGCTACGAGCCGAAGACGATCACCGCTGGCGGCACCCTGACCGAGGTGCGCCGCCACGCAGAGCGGGTCGCCCGCCGCGACTTTCCTGAAGCCTCGAAGGTCGATCTGGTGGTGCTGCCGTAAGGCGACCTCCGCGTGCAATCGATTGCAAAGGAGGGAGGCCAAGGATGACTCCGCAGCAGATCATCAAGCGCAACGCCGGCGGCGCCAGCCTGATGCAGCTGGCCCAGGAGCTGGGCATCAGCGTGTGGGCGCTGAAGCGCCGGGTCCGGGCCGAGGTGCCCGACTGGCGTCCCCGCACCGGTCGCCCCCGTGGCCCGGCCGACCCCAACCGCGACAAGGAGATCCGCCGGATGCGCGCCGAGGGTCTGTCCCTGGCCGAGATCGGCGACCGCTTCGGCCTGACCAAGCAGCGCATATCGCAGATCGTCGGGGAGGCCTGACATGGAGAAGCTCAAGGCCGGCTTTTTCTGCGTCAGCGGCAACGGAACGTCCCTGCACCTTACCCGCTGGGAGCCGTCGACCCACTACACCACGATCAGGGCGACGGAGCCGGACGATCCTGACTTTGCGGATTATGACGTCATCATGCATCTCGCCGACTCGGATCGGATCACGATGATCGCGGCTCTGTACGGCATCCAGCACGGAGCTCCGGGTTGGCGCGAGCAGCTCGCCAAGGCCCTGCTCGACGACATGGGAGAGGGGTGACATGGCCCATTTGAAGACGACGCTCCACGACAACGGCGAGCCGTCCTTTCAGATGAAAGTGGTCTGGGACGACACACAGCACGAGGTGCTGCTGTTCGTCGGTGACCTCCCGTCGTTCGACCTCGCCTGGGAGGATCGCCTGACCTTGGTTGCCGGCCTCTGTGGTGTCGACATCACCGAAACAGGCTGGAAGGAGCGGCTCGCCCACTGGCTGGTCCAGGACCTGGAGGCCAATCCTTTCTCTTGACCCTGTCTCGTCCTGTGTCAGAATGACTACAGGACTTCAGCAACCCAAGGATGGGACCGCAAGATGCTCGACGAAGTCTTCATCGACACCAGGATCGGCGACGGAATGCCCGTGATCGCCCGCGGCACCTTCGAGCCGACCCGCGACCCGGCGACGGCGGAGTTCTGGGGCACTACCGTGTTCTGGCCGACCGGCGCCAAGGTCGACCCCGGCCAGCTGACCCGCGAGGAGCGCACCCGCATCGAGGACGAGCTGTTCGAGCAGTGGGGGCGGCTATGACCAATCTCGCCGTGAACCGGCTCTTCAAGGACGAAGACCCCAACGACAAGACCACGCTGCAGGTGTTCAGGACAAAGAACTACTGCCAGCTCGACATCAAGCCCGACCCCGAATTCGATATGCCGGCGATCGATCTCAGGACCGAGGACATCATCCACGTCATCGCGGCGATCGCCTGCGTCGACTCCGAGCAGGAAGGTTGGAAGGAGCGCCTGGCCGCAAGGCTGGTCACGCTGATCGAGGAGGCCGAGTGATGTCCTTCTTCCAGATCGACTGCGCCTGCGGCGATCCAAAGTGCGACTACGGCATTACCATCGTGACGGCGAGATCCGGAGTGGGGGCTGTAACCCTCGACGTCTACGGCCAGAACGCCGCGTCGGTGAACGTCACCCTGCACGAGGAGGAGAGGCTGCGACTGGTCGCCGCCCTCTATGGCGTGCCGCAAGACACCCCGAATTTCCGAGAGGTCCTGGCCGAGCGTCTGGTCGCGGCATTGGAGGGTGCGTGATGGTCTTGGTTGACACTGAAGTCATCGTCAACTGCGAGTGCGGCGCCGACATCTGCAACGGGCATATGAAGCTGCGCACCCTGTCGGACGGTTCGGCCGAGCTACTCCCGATGAACGGATTGGTGCTGAAACCGTCCGGCAAGCTCACCCTGGTCGCCGCGCTCTACGGGGTCAGCCTGGAGCACCCCGACTGGCGGGAGCAGCTCGCCACCAAGCTGGTCGCCGCCATGGAGGACATGCCATGACAGAATACGGGCCGTTCAACGACGCCACCAAAGACGGCACGGAGTTGCTGGTGTCGACCGATGGCTTGTGGTATCCGAACAAGCGGATCGTGCTCAGGTCCGGATTGTCGAGCATCATCTTCGAGCTCGACCCAAAGGACCGCACCCGGCTGATCGCCGCGCTGTTCGACCTGTCTCCCGACTTGGAGGGCTGGGTCGAGGATCTGGCAGGTCGGCTCTATGCCGCCCTGACCTGGGAGGGGTCGCACGATCCGGCCTCCGCCCCCGAGCCGGAGTCGGCGGTCGGCACGCCCAAGATCACCCTGCACTGCCCGGAATGCGGATCGACCGACATCACCCGGCCGGCCGAGGTGCGATGGGATAGCAGTGCCGAGAAGTTCTGCGTCGTTAACTGGACCGACACGGCAACCTGCCATACTTGCGGCGCCAACGGGTTCTTCGGGGATGTCGAGACTGCTTGCTGGCGACCGCCGCAGTTCTGACGGCCCCGGCCGTCCAGGCGGAGACGTTGTGGGCAGACAGCGCCGGCGGGGTGTGGTGGGTCGAGGCCTACCGTAACCTGCAGGATGAGGTCTTCTGCTCGATGATGACGTAGTACCCGCAGACGGGCCGAGAGGTCGTCCTGGCGGTGTTCTCGACCGGCCTGCAACTCGCACTCACCGATCCGGCCTGGTCGCTGCCCCAGGGGGACGTGGGTCGGGTGGTTATCACCGTCGGCGGCTACTCCCAGGCGCACACGGCTTCGGCGATCACGGAGACCTCGATCAACATCTACCTCGGATGGGATGAGGCCTTCTTCGAGTCCTTCGCCCGGTCCTGGCGGATGACGGTCGACCTGCCGCGGGGGACGGACTTTGTGATCAGCCTGCACGGCACGATGGCCAACGCCAACCTGCTGGCGGATTGCGTCGATGTGTTCGTCATCGGCGATGGCGGGGGCACCAACCCGTTCTGAGCCTGATCCGGAAGACCGAACCCAAGGAGGGGACCATGAAGATCTGGTACATGGTGGTCAGCCACCAGCATGGCGCCAACACCTACCTCGGCACTTCGCTCGAGGAAGTGCAGGCCGATCTGTTCGAGGACTTCGTTGCCGAGCAGTGGGCGGAGCTGATGCCCGATACGGCGATGCCGGATAATGCCGGCCTGGCGATCGAGCAGTATTTCCACGGGGTCAGCGATATCGGCGGCGACGAATGGTTCCGGCCTTGATCTAGGAGGTGTCCATGACCCAGCGTACGCGCCACGACCGGCAGGCCATCGCCACCGGCGACTTCTGGGAAGCGATCGGCGACCGTCTCGGCCTCCATCTGGTCGGATGGACCATGTTGGAGTCTGCGCTGTTCCGCCAGGGCAGCCGCACCCAGCGGGTCGAGGGGTCCGAATTGGCCCATGCCCTCGGCCGGGCACTCGACGTGCCGGTGCCGGACCTCGACCAGGTCTGACCGCTGCAATCGATTGCACGGGGTGGCACCAGTTCTGATGCCACCCCTCGTCGTGCCGGGTGCCTCGCCGGGTCCGATTTGCCAGACTGCGCCGATCCGAAGACGCCGGATGTTCAAGGAGGAACGGGCGTGGAGAAGCGCTTGATGGTGGTCGCCCCGCACGCCGACGACGCGGAGCTCGGCTGCGGCGGCTACATGCACCGGGTGGCGGCGGACGGCGGCAAGGTTCATGTCTCGGTGCTGGCGGTCGGCAACGTGTTCTTCGGCCATCTCGGCCGCGAGGTCACCTGGCAGGAGCGGGTCCAGGAGCTGCGCCGGTCGATGGACCAGGTCGGCGGCAGTTGCCGGATCGGCTTCTACGACAAGGACCGGTTGCTCGACACCCTGCCGATCGCCGACATCGTGTCGTTCGTCGAGGACGAGATCCGCACCGTCGACCCGACCGAGATCCTGATTCCGCTGCCGTCCAGCCACCAGGACCACGAGATCGCCTACCGCGCCTGTCTGGCGGCGACCCGTCCCTCGGCCCTGACCCGGGGCGTCCAGCTGATCGCCGCCTACGAATACCCGGCAACCGCCTGGGGCGCGGGGTCCTCGGCCGACGCCGGCAAGGGCGGCATGTATGTCGAAATCGGCGAGACCGGCCTCGACGCCAAGATCGCCATGCTCGGCTGCTACCGGACCCAGATCCGCCAGAACGGTCACTGCTGGTCGTTCGAGGCGGCCCGGGCGATGGCGCGGATGCGCGGCCTCGAGTCGGGGCTGGGTTATGCCGAGCTGTTCCACGTTCTGCGCAAGATGGTGCGATGACCAGGGAGGACAGTCCAGGATGGATGCGGTCTCGATCTATGAGAGCCAGCCCGACGACAAGCGTGGCACCCCGGAGGGGCTGCTGACCCCGGACCACCTGCATGACGCCCGGCTGGTCGCCACCTCGGAGCTGGTATCGTCGCTCGACCCAATCTCGGTGCTCGACGTGGGTTGTGGCTACGGCGACCTGGCCGACTGCATCTCGCCGGCGGTCGCCTATACCGGCATCGAGCAGATCGACTGGATTTGGAACATCGCCCGGGCCCGGCATCCGAAGCTGGAGATCCTCAAGAGCGGCCTGGACGGCTTCGCCCAGGAGACGCCGCGGCGCTTCGACGTGGTGGTCGCCGCCGGCGTGCTGCCAACTGTCGATCCGGCCGATCGCACCCGGTTCTGCCAGACCCTGCGCAGCCTCGCCGAGCGCTTTGTCGTCGTCTCCTGGCTCGACCCGCTGCACTACGGCGGCCGGCTGCAGGCGACCTCGGTGCGGTCCTTGTGCGAGGCCTTCGACGCCCCAGTCGCTGTCAGCCCGGTCCCCGGGGACTCCAGCTACCTGCTCGGCGTCGTCACCGTCGCCCGCTGATCCGCCTGCAATCGATTGCACGGAGGCCCGTTGGCGATGCGCGTGCTGATGTTGCCCTACCTCTACTTCAAGGACGAGGCGCAGTCCTCCGGCATCGTCCACCAGTCCGAGCTCGCCGGGGCGCTGGCCGCCGCCGGACACGCGGTGGTGGTCGCCATGCCCTCGGGCAGGGACTGGAAGTACGACCACACCCGGTGGTTCGGTGGCCATCCGAACCTGACGGTGCGGCCGGTCGACTATCCGCAGGACCTGAACTTCACCGGCGGCCTGATTCCGCCCGAGCTGGCCCGGCTTCTCATGCCTGAGCTGACCGACCTGCCATACGACGTGGTGTTCCTGGGCACGCCCGAGGCGGCACTGGCGATCCGGCGGTTCCTCTACAGGAAGGGCCATACTCGGCTGAACGTGCCGGTGGTCACCTTCTTCGACTGCGTGTTCGGCTATGAGGACGGCAAGTCCCGCGCCGGCCGAGGCGGCTCGAACCCAGACTTCATCCGCGAGCTGATGCACCTCCAGGTGCTGTCGACGCTGGAGAGCCCGGCGGTGCTGCATGTCCCCAACGAAGTGACCGTGCTGCACCAGAACATCCGCGCCCTGCTGTCGCCCAGCAACGCCCGCCAGGCCATGGCCAACGTGCACCGGGTGTACCGGCCCTACCGGCCGCCGCGCGACCCGGTGCGCCGGCAGCGCCGCGGCGCCGACTTCCGGGTGTTCGTGGCGCGCTCGTTCGGGCGCAGCGAGGAGGAGGCCGGCGAGCAGACCGAGCCGCTGATCCGGGCGGTGCACGCCCTGCGCTGCAATGGCACGCCGATCCGGACCGTGCTGGCAACCCAGTCCAAGCTCGACGACTGGGCGCGCAACGTGATCGACGCGGCCGGCGACTCGATCGAGGTGCTGCACCAGCGCCCGCGCGCCGAGGTGATGGACGCGCTCTACGACTGCGAGCTGTCCGCCTACCTGACCGACTACAACGGCCTGTACATGTCGAGCATCGAGGCGGTGTGCTCGGGCAGTCCGCACCTGCACAAGGCGACCCGGTATTCGGCCGGTGAGGTGAACAGCCCGTTCTCGGTCGACAGCTACGACGTCGAGGCGATCATGGCGGCGCTCAAGACGCTGCTCGCCGACTTCGACGCGGCGGCCGACACCGCCTATGCCAACGCCCTGATCGAGCTCGATATGCGCGACCCGGCCGCGGTCGGTGACCGTATCGGCGCGATCATGGAGGACGCCTGGCGGACGGTGAACCCGGGCCTGGAACTCGGCCGGTTCAAGTCGATGGGCGCCACCCTGGAGGCGGTCGCCGGCGTCGGCCGGGTCGACGGCCAGACCCTGGACCAGGTGGTCCGGGCGGTCGCCGCGGCGCGCGACAGTGGCACGCTCGGCCGCTACTCGGTGCCCTGGCTGGCCTGGGCGCTGACCGAGCTGGGTTACGTCGTGCGGCTCGAGGGCGGAGTCAAGGCGCCGTCCTGGATCGTCCAGTGGAAGGGACAATAATCCTAGCTGCCAAGGAGGGCACCATGCCGATCTGGGTGACCGCGACCCAGCCTCTGATGTTCCCGCCGCTCTACATGTACGAGCGCTTCGCCCGTTGCCACGTCGTGGTGATCATGGAGGAGGCCCAGCACAGCCGCTCGGCCGAGCACAGCTGGTTTCAGCTCGGCCAGAAGGACGGCGTGCACAAGATCCCGGTGCCCTGCCGCGACAAGAACCGCCGGCCGATGGACGAGATCGCGGTGGCCGAGCTCGACCAGTGGGCCGACAAGCTGCAGAAGCGCTGCCAGCACGTCTACGGCAAGTGCGACGGCTACCGCGAGGTCAAGACATCGTTCGACGGTCTGCTCGACCATCTGGTCGACAAGGGACCCTGGACGCTGGCGTCGCTGGCCGAGACGACCATGGACTGGCTGGCGATCGAGCTCGGGCTTTATCCGGTGATCCGCAAGTCCAAGCAGTTGGTCCCGGTGCGCCCCGAGGAGCCAACTGAATGGCTGGCCCGACTGACCCAGGCGGCAGGCGGCACGGACTACATCCAGGGAGTGGTGTCGATCGAGAACTATTTCGAGAAAGGCCGGTTCGCGCCGAAGGGTATCCGGCTTTGGGGCCAGAACTGGCCGGCCCCGGACGCCCCGCGGCTCTGCCCCGAGCCGACGCTGCGGCTGTCCGCTCTCGACCCGCTGTTCGTTGCCGGTCCGGATTGGTGCCGGCAGGCTATCGGCGCCGACCTGGGCACCGGTACGGCCAATCGCACTGCCGTCGACATGAGTGCCTGGGCATGAGACTGCTCGTCGATCCGATCAGCACCAATGACCCGCAGCTCTGCTCCTGCCACTTCAAGATGCAGACCATGATCCGCTACTTGCTGGAGCGGCGGGACGACCTGTTCGTGTACTACCTGCTGCCCGACCCGGAGACCTCGGGCGGCAGCTGGACGATCGACCATGACTGGCTGATCCGCGACCCGCGGGTGCGCTACGTGCCGGTGTCGGTCGACCCCGACCGGATGAAGGAGTACGCCCGGGTCAACGCCGACATCGAGAACGCCGTCGCCTACAACGGGCCGCTGTGGGATTTCGACGTGCTGCTCACCGCCCGCTCGACCCAAGTGCCGACGCTCAGGATGTGGATGTCCCGGTCGAACCGGGCCTGGACCAAGGCGATCGTGATCGACGATGAGTTCCCGATCATGTCGTTCAAGAACAGGGTGTGTCAGCCCGACCCGCGCTCGGGCGATCTGCTCGCCCTGACCGGCTACATGGCCGCCGACCTGTCGCTGATCTTCTCGTTCGCCTCGACCAGGCTGATCCTGAAGGAGGCCCGCAGCTGGTTTCCGCCCAGCAGGGTGCGCGAGCTGTCCGATCGGCTGGTGGCGGCGTCCTCGATCCGGGTCGACCAGGTGCACACCCGTTCGGCCGAGCAGGTCAAGGCGGTCGCCGCCCATGAGCGGCCGTTCGCGGTGGCCTATACCCAGCGGGTGTCGCGGCGCAAGTCTGAGCGCACCTCGAAGGAGCCCGCCCTGTCGGTGTTCCTCAAGCAGTGGGTGTACTGGGGCGGCCGGCGGCCGATCCGGTTCCTGCTGACCTCGAACAGCCGGGTCACCGAGGACTACGAGAAGCATGAGCACCTGGAGGTGAAGCGCTGTCCACGCGAGGAGTTCTGGCGGGTGATGCGCGAAGAGGCCGACCTGATCCTGGCCCTGTCCGACGACGAGGATTACCCGCTCAGCCTGATCGAACCGGTGATGCTGGGGGTGCCGGGGGTGTTCAACAGGGCGGCCTGGTCCGAGGCGACCTTCGGCAAGGACTACCCATTCCTGGTCTCGGGCGAGAGCGAGGCCTATGCGGTGCTCAAGGCCTTCTACGAGGACTACGAGGGCATGTATGCCAAGTTCCGGGCGTGGTCCGAGGACGTGTTCGCGCTGATGATGGCCGAGCGCAACGACCGCTGGTTCCCGCTCCTGCTCGACGAGTTCCTCGACCGGTTCGAGCAGGGCCTGGCCGAGCGGATCGGTCGGACCGGGACCGGCGAGTCCGACGAGAACGAGGTGGTCGCGGGCGTGCTGGACTGGGCCCGGGGCAAGCCCGACTTCCTGTTCGCCGACGCGCTGAAGGGCCTGCACGAGGCCGGCACGCTGCGCCACCTGTACACCGTCTATCAGCGCTCGCGGCACCGCACGAGCTACTCGATGGGCACTGCCTGGAACGAGTATCGACTCAAGCTGAAGTACCGGCATGGCCTGCGCGACGCCGGTGCGGCCACGGGCCATCTTGCTTGGCCTGGTTAAATTGGTAGAATGAATGAACGGGAACCGAAACCATGGATGGTAGGGACGTGCAGGGATACAAGCCCCAGAAACAGAAGGCCGACGACCTGCTCAGCCAGTGGGTCGTCGAGGCCCCGGAGACCCCGGCGGTCCGCGTGTCGGACCCGCAGCGCAAGTGGCGGATGATCTCGGCTCTGCAGAAAGCGGTGCGCCGCGGCGATGTCGACACCGCGCTGAAGATGGCGGAGGGCGTGCGGCAGGTCGACCCGGCTTATCTCTGGCGCCGGTTGACCATTATCGGCTTCGAGGATGTCGGTATCGCCGATCTCGATGGCATGATGGCTCTGGTGCGGTTCTGCAGCGCCAAGGCGGTGCGCGAGCAGCACGGCGAGAAGCCGGGGCTGATGGCCCTGGTCAGGCGGTTGTGCGAGGCACCGGGCGACCGCACCGCCTGCGACGGGCCGGTCGCGGTCTACTGGCACCGGAACTGGCATGCCGCCCGGCAGAACATGGCCGAGCTGTCCGACCATGAACTGCAATTGATTGCATTGGACGAGCATCAGCCCCGGACCACGCGGATCATGGCGCTGACCCTGCTGCGTGGCCAGCGCGACTCGGAAGATCCGAAGGCGGGGTTTCCGAGTCGCAAGGGCGGGGTGGGCCCTTGGTTCAAGGCAGTGCGCGGGCTCGGCGTGCCGGACGACGTCCTGTACACGGTGCGCCAGGCCAACGCGATCGGATGCGACCAGATGTCGATGCCCTTCGCCCTGCTCTGGCAGCAGGTGTGGGGCGACGGGACCCGGCCCCGGCCCCAGACGCACGACGACCCGATGCCAGAGGTCGAGATGATCGGCCCGTATCCCAGCTACACGTTCGACTGGCATACCCAGGAGGGCAAGCGCGCGCTGGCGTATTTCGCCAAGATGGAGACCCCGGTCGCCAAGCTGATCCAGCACCTGCCGTTCGAGAACGGCAAGCAGCGGGTCGACTTTCTGGGCGACCTGCTGTTCCGAGCCGAGGGCGACCTGCTGGCTCGGCGGCTGGTCTGGGCGGGCGGGATACTGTTGCGCCAGCTATCGAGCGAGGCCTGCGTGCTGTACTTCGATGGCACGACTCGGGAGGGCCTGTGGCCGATGGTCGAGGCCATGCGCAACAGCCTGGACGCGCTGAACTACGCGCGGCGCAAGATCGTCAACTGATCCTGGTCGCGTCCACGAGACCGGAGTTGCGCGGAAGCCATTGATCAGCCTGGATTCAGGCCGTAGACTTCTCGCCACCCAAGGACGGGTAGACCAAGGAGGGTGAGGATGATCATCGGCCTGATCGGCCCCCGCGGCAGCGGCAAGACCACCGCCGCGCTGCACCTGCAGGGACATCACGGTTTCGAGCGCCGCTCCTTCGCCACGCCGTTGAAGGCGATGTTGCGCGCGCTCGGCCTCGACGAGCGCCAGCTCAATGGGGACCTCAAGACCGAGCCCTGCGATCTGCTGCTGGGGCAGACCCCGGCCTACGCCATGCAGACCCTGGGCACCGAATGGGGCCGCGACCTGATCGGCGAGCGGTTCTGGGTGCACCTGCTGCAGCGCTCGCTGATCGGCGTCGACTACGACGTGGTGATCGACGACGTGCGGTTCTTCAGCGAGGCGGAAGGCATCCGAGAGCTCGGCGGCGAGCTGTGGCGGCTGACCGGCCGACGCTCGACCCACGAGAAGCACCGCTCGGAGACCGAGCTGGAGCGGATTTCGCACGACCTGACCATCGACAACGCGGGGTCGCTGGAGCGGCTGTATGCGCAGCTCGATGCCCAGATCGCCGAGCTGGAGGTTGAGGGATGAACCGCAGCTGTCTCGGCCGAGCCTTGGTGCTGTGGGCCCTGATCACGGTGCTGGCAGCGCTTCTGGCGTCCTGCGCTCCCGATCCGCGCCGTCCCGTCCTGCCGCCGGCTCCGGATGGCCTGGTTGCGCCGCCGCCGGGCTGGCTGGATTACTGCCGCCGCTATCCGGAGGACCCGGGATGCCCATCCAGCTGACCCACGAGAACGCTGCGCGGATCAGCCTGGTGCAGCGCACGATCAACGCGCAGATCAAGTACGTCCCCGATCCGGAGAAGTACGGCCGGCTCGATCTCTGGGAGATCCCGGACGAGGAGGGCGACTGCGAGGACTATGCCCTGGCCAAGCTGCACCGGCTGATGAAGATGGGCTATCCGCGCGAGGACCTGAAGATCACCCTGTGCTGGGACGAGACCGGCACCTACCACGCGGTGCTGTCGGTCGATACCGATGCCGGCGTGCTGATCCTCGACAACCGCTTCTCCGGCGTGCGCACCCCGAAGAGCTGCGAGGGCTACCGCTGGCACAAGCGCGAGCGGCCGGGCGAACTGTACTGGGAAGACATCACGGCCTGGAACCAAGGAAGGTGAGGCATGGTCGCGCTGTTCGACGAGATGGCGGATACCAAGGTCTTCGCCAAGGCTGAAAAAGCGTTCGCCTACGCGGGTGCACCACTGCCGCTGAGCTACAAGACGCAGGAAGTCTGGCCGTTCCACAGTAAGCCATCCTGTGGCATCTGTGGTCGGTTCGCCGACAGCCTGGAGGTTGAATACCGGATCGCTGATCAGGCGTGGAAGGCGGTCTGGACCTGTGGCTATTGCGGCAAGAGCTACGAGAAGAAGGTCCCACACAGCAAAGTCGAGGAGGCGCACCTCGACTTGACCTGGCTCCAGGTGCCCAGTCTCCGAACGATCACCATGAGGACCCTGCGACCGGCATACTGGCCCGAGGAAGTGGCCTTCTGGGGTTTGCCCTTCTGCGCCACCCATGGCGGACCTGTGTCGCAGCTGGTGTGGCTCCGGGCGTTCACCGAGCCGGCGTCGATCGACATCCTCATGGCGTGCTGCGGCCATACCGAGTGCGTGAACCTGCCGTTGGAGGGTCTGCACGAGATCGACCTCGATGACTGGCTGATGACCAAGGAAGGTGACGGATGACCGCGGTCCAGAAGACCAAGTCGAACGAGTACAAGACGGTGCCGCTCGACGCCTTGCAGCCGAACCCGAAGAACCCGAACAAGATGTCGGGGCGGGCGTTCGACCTGCTGGTCGACAACATGGAGCAGACCGGACTGACCGAGCCGATCCTGGTCCGGCCGCTCAAGCAGAAGGGCCAGTATCGCATCGTCGGCGGCCATCACCGCTATGAGGCGGCGCGCTACCTCGGCTTCGAGGAAGTGCCGGTGGTGGTGATCACCGATCCGGACTTCGACGAGGAGGCCGAGACCTTCCAGATGGTCCGGATGAACGTCATCAAGGGCAAGCTGGACCCGCAGGCCTTCGTCGACATCTACAACCAGGTGGCCGGCAAGTACGGCGACGACCTGCTCCAGGAAATGTTCGGCTTCGCCGAGGAGAAGGAGTTCAAGGCGCTGATCGATGCCGCCGCGAAGCAGCTGCCCAAGGACATGCAGAAGGAGTTCAAGGAGGCGGCCAAGGAGCTGCGCACCATCGACGATCTGGCCAAGCTGCTGAACCGGATGTTCTCGGTCTACGGCGACAGCCTGCCGTTCGGCTACATGGTGCTCGATTATGGCGGCAAGGACTCGGTGTGGCTGCGGCTCGAGAACAAGAAGAGCTTCGATGCCGTGCTCTCGGTCTGCCAGCTGTGCCGGCAGAAGAGCCGCACCGTCGACGACGTGGTCGGCGGCCTCATGCAATTGATTGCAAAGGGCGAGTTGGACGAGGTGGTCGCCCGGATCGTCGAGACCACGCCCCAGGTCGAGATCGAGATGGCCGAGTCGATGGTGCCGACCAAGGATCAGATCGAGATGGTGAAGAGCCTGTGACATGACGATCAAGCACCGAGCCAAGTACCGTGTGCTGCAGGGGCTCGGCGTCGAGGGCTTCAAGGAGGTCTGCAACGATCTCGAGCGGGGCCTGTCGGTGCCGTCGATCCAGCGCATGCTGCACAAGCGCGGCGAGTGCGAGGACCTCAAGCCGATGGCGCTGCAGAAGGCGCTGTACCGCCTGCGCGACGACCTCAAGGCCGAGACCCAGATCGTGCCGCTCGACAGCCGCCACGCCCAGGACCAGGAGACGGCGGAGGAGAGCGAGGTCGACCCTGTCGAGGCCCAGTTCCGCCAGGTGGTGCGCGAGGTGCGCGGCGAGACCGATCCGGCCTGGCAAGCCCGGCTGCATGCCATGGACGAGATCGAGACGCTGGTCCACATGCAGCAGGAGCGCCTGAACAAGGTGCACAGGAGGGAGAAGGAATCGCCCCTGCTGATGCAGCAGGTCTCGTCCGAGATGCGCCTGCAGTTCGACATGCTCAGCACCCTGGCCAAGTTGCAGCTGGAGACTGGAGCGATCAAGCGCGCGCCCAAGCACATGACCGGTACTGTCACGGATGCCGACGGCAATGTCCGGGAGTTCTCCTGGACCGAGGAGATCGACGGCCTGCTGCAGGTGATCGATGGCGAAGTCACTGACCTCACCGTCGATCAGTGACGCCTTCACCCTGGAGCAGCGCCTGCTGGCCGCGCTCAAGCTGTGCGCCCGGCTGGGCTACTCCGGCGAGGTGGTCTGGCGGTTCTCGAAGACCTACGAGGACTCGCGCGAGCGGCTCGCCTATCTGTCGCGCGCCTTGAACCATTTCAAGCAGTTCAAGGGCGAGGAGAAGCACTACCGGTGGCTGCCGGTCGACCCGCAGACCTTCGTCGAGTCGACCGAGATGCTGAACCAGCCCGGGGTGCTGTATCCGTCGATCCGCAACGACATGTTTGAGCTGAACGGCGGGCGCTATGTCGAGGCGGTGCTCACTGGCGGCATCGGCACCGGCAAGACGACCCTGGCCCTCTACACGACGGCTTACCAGCTCTACGTGCTGAGCTGTCTGCACAGCCCGCAGCGCACCTACCGGCTCGATCCCAGCTCGGAGATCATGTTCATCTTCCAGTCGCTGAACAAGCTGGTGGCCAAGACGGTCGAGTTCGAGCGGTTCAAGTCGGCGGTGCGCCAGTCGCCCTACTTCTCGACGAAGTTCCCGTATAGACCGGACATCGAGAGCGAGCTTCTGTTCCCCAAGCGGATCATCGTCCGGCCGTTGTCGGGCGACGTGTCGGCGGCGATCGGCCAGAACGTGTTCGGCGGCATCATCGACGAGGTCAACTTCATGGCCGTGGTCGAGAAGTCGAAGAACGCGATCGACGGCGGCGTGTTCGACCAGGCCAACGAGATGTACAACACCATCGTCCGGCGCCGGAAATCGCGCTTCATGCAGGGCGGCAAGCTGCCGGGCATGCTCTGTCTGGTCTCGTCGAAGCGCTACCCGGGCGAGTTCACCGACATCAAGATCGACGAGGCCAAGAACGACCCCTCGATCTTCGTCTTCGACAAGAGGGTCTGGGACGTCAAGCCGGACGCCTTCTCCGGCGAATGGTTCCACATTTTCGTCGGCGACGTGTCGCGCCGGCCGCGCATCCTGGAGTCGGGCGAGGAGACCACGATCCCGGAAGAGGACCAGCGCCTGGTGATGGCGGTGCCGGAGGAGTATCGAACCGAGTTCGAGCGCGACATGCTGTCCTCGCTGCGCGACATTGCCGGCGTGTCGACCCTGGCGCTCTATCCGTTCGTGATGCAGCCGGACAAGGTGGCGGCCTGCTTCGGCAAGGTACCCTCGGTGCTGTCGCGGCCCGACACCGATTTCGCCAGCTCGCAGGTGCTGATCTACCCCAAGCGGTTCGTCAATCTGAACGAGCCGCGCTGGGTGCATCTCGACCTGTCGAAGACCGGCGACGCCACCGGTGTGGCAATCGGCCATGTGCCGCGGTTCCAGAAGGTCGCCCGGGCCGAGGGGCACTACGAGTGGCTGCCGGTGATCCGGTTCGACGCCATCCTCGAGGTCCGACCGCCGAAGAACTCGGAGATCATCTACGACAAGATCCGGGCGCTGCTCTACAAGCTGCGCGAGGTCGGGCTGCCGCTGCGCTGGGCCTCGGCCGACCAGTACCAGTCCGCCGACACCCTGCAGCTGCTGAACCAGAAGGGGTTCCTGACCGGGCTGCGCTCGCTCGACGAGTCGAACCGCTACTACGAGATCGCCAAGCTGGCGTTCTATGACGGCCGGGTCGAGGCGCCCGAGCACGACAAGGCTCAGACCGAGTTCGTCCGGCTAGAGATCGACCCCAAGACCGGCAAGATCGACCACCCGGTGAATTACTCGAAGGACTGCTCCGACGCCGTGGCGGGGGTGATCTCCGGGCTGACCCTGGCCACCGATGTCTGGGTCGGCCACGGCGTGCCGATCAGCGAGATCCCACACTACCTGCGCCGCAGCGATGCTACCGAGACCCCGGCCCGGGAGGCGCCGGACGACCCGCAGAGCTACACCGAGCGCCTGCGCCGGGAGCGCCTGGCGTCTTAGTTTGCAATTGATTGCACGATGGCCAAGGAGGCCGCCATGGAGGCAAGACCATCGATCGTCCGACGCCCGCCGCCGGCGACCACCGAGCAGCAGATCCTCGAACGGGCGCTGCCGGCGCACATGCTGGCGCTGGTGCTGGAGAGTCTGAAGGCCAGGGGTCTGTATGAGGTCGAGGACGACCTGACCCACCGGCTGAACCTGGCGGCGGTCGAGCCGCTGAAGACCTGCGATGGCGTCACCGCCAAGCTCTATGCCCGGCGCATTGACGATACCGCCAGAGCTCTGTTGCGCCCGGCCGGGGCTGACGAGGACCTGCTCGGCGCCCTGCTGTCGGTGATGCTGTTCAATCTCAAGCTGGTCGATGAGGGGGTGTTCGCCGACACCCAGAACCAGGGTGTGCTGATCGCCCTGCTGCTGGTCGATGACCAGGAGCGCAACGACTGGGAGACGTCGCGCGAGGCCGCGGCGGGTCGGGCAGATCGGATGTTCTTTCAGGCACGGATGCTTGGCCTCTACTGGGGCGACTCAAGACAATCCAGTTTTGAACAAGTCTAGTCCTGTGCTAGACTGAAGATGGTCATAGGAAACTAACCAAGGATGGTGAAGATGACCAAGATGGTGTTCCCGATGTTTCGCTTCGGCCCGGGCACCTCGCCCGTGCTGTCGCACGGCAAGGATGTGCTAGGTGGCAAGGGCTACGGCCTCGCCCTGATGACCGAGATGGATATCCCGGTGCCACCGGGGTTTACCATCGCGACCTCGGTCTGCCACGCGGTGCGCAAGGGCGACGGTTTCGATGCCAAGATGATCGACGATCTGATGGAGCAGGTCGAGAAGCAGATGACCTGGTTGCGCTCGCAGTTCGGCTTCATGCCGCTGGTCAGCGTGCGCTCCGGAGCACCTCTGTCGATGCCCGGCATGATGGACACGATCCTCAACGTCGGGCTGAGCAACAAGAACCTGACAGCCTGGAAGGAGCGCATCGGCGAGCGGGCGGCGCTCGACAGCTACCGCCGGCTGATCCAGATGCTCGGCACCACCGCCTTCGGCATCGACGCCAAGGTGTTCGACCAGATCGTAGACGACTTCAAGGCCGCCGACGAGGCTCTGCTCGACAGCGACCTTTCGGTGAACGCGCTGGAAGGACTGGTCGCCCGGCTGAAGTTGGCGTTCAAGGAGGTTACCGGGGACAGCTTCCCGGATGACCCCTGGGAGCAGCTGCGCTCCGCGATGCTCGCCGTGTTCGAGTCCTGGAACAACGACCGGGCCAAGCACTACCGCCAGATGAACGGCATCGACGAGGCGATGGGCACCGCGGTCAACGTCCAGGCCATGGTGTTTGGCAACATGAACGACGACTCGGGCTCGGGGGTGATGTTCACCCGCAACCCGTCGACCGGGGACAACGAGATCCTCGGCGAGTTCCTGCCCAATGCCCAGGGCGAGGACGTGGTCGCCGGCACCCGGACGCCGTACTCGATCGTCGAGATGATGGACCTGTGGCCCCAGCAGACCGAGCAGTTGTACGGCATCGCCCGCAAGCTGGAGGAGTATCACCGGGACATGATGGACCTGGAGTTCACGGTCCAGGACGGTGTGCTCTACCTGCTGCAGTGCCGGGTCGGCAAGCGCTCGGCCCTGGCGGCGTTCCGCATCGCCGTCGACCTGGTCGAGGAGGAACTGATCGACCGGGACGAAGCGCTCAAGCGGATCAAGCCCAGCCAGCTCGCCCTGGCAACCCGGCCGATGGTCGATCCGGCGTTCAATACCCCGCCGCTCTACGAGGGGCTGCCGGCGAGCCCCGGTGTGGTCACCGGGATTGCCTGCCTGTCGGCGGACGAGGCGGTCAAGATGGGCAAGACGGCGATCCTGGTCGCCGAAGAGACCACGCCGGACGATATTGCCGGCATGGAGGCCGCGGCCGGTATCCTGACCAGCCGCGGTGGTGCCACCAGCCACGCTGCGGTGGTCGCCCGCTCGATGGATCAGCCCTGCGTGGTCGGCTGTACCGGTGCGGCCTATATCGTTGCCGGTAAGAAGGTCACCATCGACGGCGGCACCGGCCATGTCTGGCTCGACATCGATGTTCCGGTGATCGATGGATCGCAGCACGACGCGGTGCAGACGGTGTTGGCTTGGGCGATGGACAAGGCGGGGACGCTGGCAGCCAGCGACACGCCGGCGGCCGGCAAGCTGTACCGACTGCAGCAGCACATGCCAAACCAGGGTACCAGTCAGTGGTTGAGCGGTCTCGAGGACCAGCTGGCGGCTGTGGACGGCACGGTGTACCTCGACATCCGGCGCCCGCAGCCACCCAGCCCGGAAACTGATCCGATCGTCAGCCTGTTCCCGCCGACCGAGACCAAGGCTGGCATCAGCGACAAGGCGATCATCGGCTGGCTGCAGTCCCTGGGGATCAAGGACAAGGTGGTGCTGATCACCGACCATCAGGCGACCGCGGAGGCGGCGGGTCTGACGGTGCTGCCCATAGTGGACTCGCTCAACGACCTGTTGTCGGCCGAAGGGCTTGTGGTAGTGTCGCAGGCGATCAAGGATGATCCCGTCGTCGGCCCCGATTCGGTGCGGCAGATCATCGCCCTGATGAACCAGTCCGGCAAGGATGTCCGGGAGTTCGCCGGGGCGCTGCCCGCGGAGTACGTGGCCTACGGCGTTCTCGGCCAGGGATGATGCCATGCCTTTGATCCTGACGCTCCGCAAGGGCGAGGAGTTTTTCGTGGACGACCACAAGCTCGTCGTCCACGAGGTGTTCTCGGACCACCATATCCAGGTGCAGCGCCCGGATGGCGCGGTGTTCGACATCGTCGATGACCGTGCCACCGAGGTCATGCCCAACGTCTTCCTGTCGGTGGGAGACCGGGCACAGGTGCTGACTGCCAGGGTGGCCGTGGATGCGCCCAGGGAGGTCACGATCCTGCGCAAGGACATGTATACTGGCGCCAAGCAGCCGAAGGAGAGGCGACAGCGATGACCACCGGATTCCGACAGTTCGACGTGACCGACGACGTGACCGTCAAGGCGCGCCGGCTCGGCATGTACGGCAAGGTCGCCGAGCGCGTCGCCTGGATGGCTCGTCACTCGGTGCCGCTGCGTCATCAGCGCGGCAACCGCCGCTACGAGCACTACGTCATGCGGATTGATGACGGCGTGGTGGTCGACATCGACGTTCTGGCCACCGACGAGAAGACCGCGATGACGGTGGCCGGACCCCCGTCCGGTCCCCGGCCGCGTCCAGGTCGGCGCACCCTGCGCCTGACCGACGACGAGGATGCTTTGCGGCGGATTGCCGGCGGGCTGGCAGGCAACCGCTGATCTGCAATTGATTGCAAACCCAGGCCAAGGAGGGCCGACGATGGACAAGAAGGATGATCCGTTCCTCACCGGAGAGGAGCGGGGCTTCGTGATGGGCCGGGCGACCCCGGCCGCCGGGAAGAAGGGCATCGCGCCGGACCCGAGGACCGGGGAACCCGATGTCCGCGGCACCGGGAGGCTGGACTATGGCAGGGCCTGGACCTATGGCCCGGACCCGCTGGGCAACCTTCCGCTGTCGATCGGCCCGCTGCGGGTGGTAGTCCAGGGCGGTCCGTTCGCGGTGGCTCCTAAGGACGCCTTCACCGTCAAGTTGGCCATGGAGAGCCGGCGCCCCGCCTCGATCGAGCTCGACATCCGAGATTTCGGGGTGCCCGACGCGGATGCCCTGACACGGGCCATCTGCCAGACGCTCGATGCCCTGGCTGAAGGCCGTCAGGTCTATGTCGGGTGTGGGGCGGGGCGGGGCCGGACCGGGTTGTTCCTGGCCTGCATCGCCAAGGTGGTCGGGGCGCTCGATCCGGTCAGTTACGTCCGCGCCGTCTACAGTGAGCGTGCAGTGGAGACCAAGGCCCAGGAGCAGTTCGTTGCGACGTTTCCGGTCGGACGCTGTCGCCGGCACCTCGTCCGGCTGGCCTTGCGCGCCTGGGTGCAGTGGGTCTTTTCCTTGACCAGGGAGTAGACCTTAGCGACGATGTCTGTGGGACAACGAAACCAAGGATGGTGATCCCATGAGCGACCTTCCGCGCGACTGCATGGCCTTCCACGACCGCCGGCCGTTGGTGACCAAGACCGATTTCAGCAAGGTGCCAAGCCAGACCGTGGCCAACACCCTGGCCGGCTACCTCGAATTCAACAGCGACAACTCGACCTGGCCGACCCCGGAACGCTCTGCCCTGCGGTTCTACGCCCTGAACCACGCCATGGCCGTGATCAAGCAGCGCTATGCCCCCTACCAGCCACTGGGCGAGGTTCAGTGGATCGCCGACCTGTACAATCGGGAAGCCGGCGCCCTGGCGGTGCGAGCCTTCTACTACCTGCTGCTGATCTGCACTCGGGAGAGCCGACACTGCCAGAACAAGAAGGACGTCAAGAAACACATCAGCGAGAACATCTCGTCGGGCGCCGCGACGTACTATGGCTCGATCCCGGACGATGCCCATTCGGCGATGACGCTGTTCCCGAAGAAGGCGCCGTCCTGCAATATCGGCAAATGGACCCGGGCGATGGCCTGGGCGTTCCATAATGGAAGCTGGTCGTCCGGCTACGGCGGCAAGAAGTGGGCGGAGATCGCCGACGTGCTCGACCGCTTTATCCATGGTGTCTACTCAGGCGAAATGATGCTCGACATCGTCTGGACTTTGCAGCACAATGGTGGCCAAATATTCAACAAATCGATGCTGTTCCGGAATGGTAATGGCGTGGCTTTGCTGCGCATCCTCGATGTCCAGCGGTCGGGTCAGATCCCGTCGCTGATTACCAGTGACGACGCGAAGATCGACCCCTATGTCAAGGTCGAGGACGACACCCTGATGCAGGACATTGCCGGGGTCCTCGGCGAGGCGTTCCTGCCCCGGACGTGGGTCGACTGGTACGCGGTCGAGGCGGCCGGCGCGCTCGGAGATTACGGGGCGGAGAAGAAGCACCAGACCCAGCATGACCCTGCGGCGGTTGCCGCGGCGAAGCAGGCCGCGCTGGAGGCCAAGGCCAAGGAGAAGGCCGAGAAGGCGGCGTTCCTCGCCAGCCATGTCGAGATCCTGCCCAACGTCTTCGTCAAGAAGGTCGAGCGGGCGGCGTAACCCGGGAAAGCCAAGGAGGGCACCCCATGTCGAAGAAGAAAAAAGGCGTGTCGGCTCAGACCGCCTGTCAGGTGATCCCGCTCTGGTCGGGCACCACGGTCAGCAGGAAATCGGGTGGTGCCGACGTTCCGTGGTGGGAGGATGAAGAGATCGTCTCCAAGAGCGGAAAAGGCGGCAAGGGTTATTCCTACACGCCCTGCCACGCGACCCACCCGGCGCTCAAGATCGGCGAGTTCACCGTCTGGGGCTCCAGCTGCAAGACGCCGGTGGTCAAGGACGCCGACGTTTACATCGGTTTCGACGGTTCGATGCAGAAGACCTCGCGGCGCTTCCCGTGGACGCCGGGGCATGAGGTGTATTTCCCGATCACCGATATGCACGCCCCGGACGATCCGGAGTTGTTCAAGCAGCTGATCACCTGGACAGTCGACCAGCTGCATGCCGGCCACAAGGTGCATGCCGGCTGTATCGGTGGGCATGGCCGAACCGGGTTGTTCCTGGCGGCGCTCTATGCGCACATGACCGGGGAGGCTGATGCGATCGCCCATGTCCGGAAACACTATTGCGAGAAGGCTGTCGAGACCAAGAAGCAGGTCGACTTCCTGGTCAAGCACTTCGGCGTCAAGGAGGCCGATCCGATCAAGTTCAGCTACAGCGGCAAGAGCTACAGCGGCAAGACCAGTCTCAGATCCGGTCCGCGTGGCTTGCCCAAGGATGCGGTACCGGTAAAATCTCCGATGTCGATCTGGGGGTGAGTCCTTTTCCTTTACCCAGCTACGTCTTTTGTTAGACTGGATGAAGGGTTCACCAAACCAAGGAGGGTAGAGGTGGCCGTGATCGTGAAATCCGTGGACATGGAACAGGTGGCCGACGCCGTCGGCTACAAGGGCACCTATGTTGGGCTGAAGAAGCACGGCATGACTTTCGTCGTGACGCCGTCGATGCTGAAGGTCGCCAAGGACGGCGAGGTGATCGCCAAGCACAGCATCAAGGCCGAGACGCTGAAGGCGATCGCCAAGGGCAACGGGCTCTGGGCCGACAAGAAGTGGCTGAAGGACACGCTCAACGCCCTGTATGTCGAGCACGTCAAGGGCCAGGAGACGCCCAAGGCGCCGCCGGCCCAGGCCGCGCCGTCATCGGCGATGGACAAGCTCAAGGCGCTGTCGCAAGGACATGCCGCCGGCGAGCCGAAGGACGAGGCGCCCGCCTCGCCGGAACCCGACATGCCGCCGACGGCGACCCCGCAGGCCGGCTCCTGGTCGGTGCTGACCGTCGATCAGGCGATGAAGGCCAGCCTGGCGCACCTGCGAGACAGCAACAAGCTGTACCAGCCGGTCCATGGGTCGGATAAGGCCAGTTGCTATGCGGTCGTGGCGCTTAGCGAGCAGCTGAAGGCGGCGGCCCGGGTCAAGAACGACCAGTTGTCCCTTCGTCTCGAGGGCCCCGCTCTGGGAGCGCCCGACACGGCCGAGAAGCTGGGCAGCACGGTACTGGTCAAGAAGAAGGGACCAGAGGGGTATGCGTCGATGCACCTCGCGATCCCGAACGACGATATTGGCCGTAAGGCCCTCGGCGCGCTGCTGATGGGCCTAGGCTGGTCGTTCGACACCCCGCTGCCGGACTTCGACATCGTCAAGCAGATCAGCACCAAGGATGGCAAGGCATGAGCGTCATGGACGTGGTCAACGAGCTCGAGACGGGTGACGTCGTGCGGGGCAATGCTCCGCTGTTCAAGGGGCTCAATGACGAGCCGAGCGAATGGGAGGTCACGGCGGTGATCGATGTCGGTGACGGGGTGCGCCAGCTGACGGTGACGGCCCGGTGGCACGGCATCCGCCTTGGCGAGTACATCATCACCACCGGCAAGGGTGCGCCGACGATCCGGGAGGCAACGGTATGAGCAACCCCCTCTTCAAGGCGGCAGACACGTTCCAGATGCCGCTGCGCCGGGGTCCCGACAACAGGATCACGGGAGAGGTCACCGGCAGGATGCGGTTGGGGCACACCGATCTGAAGCTGCACCTGAAGGTGGTCGATTCGCTCTATGACCCGCTGACGGGAGAGCTCGCGGTGCTGGTCGCTGGCCCCGGCGACCTCGGTTTCTACTGGGACACGGCCGGGCCCAATGAGTTCCTGGTTGTGGTCGACCGTTCCGAGATGAAGGAGGGCGGGCGCAACCTGTTCAAGCGCGAGAAGTGCGAGACCACGAACGGCAGCTGGGAGGCGGTCGCCAAGTTCGCTGTTCGCGAGTTCGAGTGGGACGACACTCAGCAGAAGTGGGTGGGGACCAAGCTCTGATGTTGATCTTCTGGACGTCGGCCAAGCAGGATGCGATCGGCCGAACCGTTGGGGTGGCCCTCAACCGGCTGCCCAAGAAGCCCCCGCATCGTTTCATCGAATATCAGGAAGGCCAGCTCGACGTGCCGTCGGTCGCGCCGGGCGAGGTGCTGCTTGCGATGGGATCGGGGCCCCTCAAGGCGCTGCAGACCCGGGGGTACTTCCCCAAGAACCGAGGCATCAAGAGCCTGTCCGGCCGGGTGGCCCAGCCCGGTGTCGAGTTCGGTTCGTACATGGTGACGACCAGCCCCGACGCGATCGGCGGCGACGACGGAGTGCGCCACGATATCATCTGGGCGGTGACCCTGGCCGACCGGGTGCTGCGCACCGGCCAGCTGTCGGCCGAGATCGGCCAGTATCGCTGGGTCGAGGACTTCACCGAGATGGTGCAGCAGGTCGAGGCCCGGCACGCCGCGACCGGCCGGCCGGTAGACCTGGCGCTCGACCTGGAGACGCAGGGCTTCTACCCGTGGTATGCGGACAAGAAGATCGTCACGGTCCAGCTGTCGGTCGAGGAGGGGACCGCCGACGTGCTGTGGGCCTTCGACGGGATACCTCAGACCGTGTGCAATCAATTGCACTGGCTGCTGACCACGGAGAAAGTGTCGCTGCGCGGCGCCAACCTCAAGTTCGACATCCTGTGGCTGTGGGAGAAGCTAGGCATCCGGCCGACCAACTTCCGCTTCGACACCCTGCTGGTCGGCTCGCTGCTCGACGAGAACCGCTCGAACAGTTTGTCGAATCACGTCAAGGAATATGCGCCGACCCTCGGCGGCTATGACGACGAGTCGATGCACGGCATCGACAAGGGGCAGATCGAGAAGGCCCCGAAGGATCAGCTGCTGATCTACGCCGGCGGGGATGCCGATGGCACCTTGCGGGTCGCCAACGTGATGAAGCGCGACCTGCTGTCCGACCCGGTGCTGGCCAACTTCTACGTCAAGCTGCTGCACCCGGCGGCGCGTCTGTTCGAGAAGATCGAGCGCCGCGGTCTGGAGGTCGATGTCGGACGGTTCCAGCAGCTCGAGGTCAAGCTGGAGGCGGAGATCAAGGCCCAGACCGAGCGGGTGTTCTCGATGATGCCGCGGCGGCTCAAGCTGAAGTACAGCGACAATCTGAGCCTAGGGCGGCCGGCGCTGCTCAAGGACCTGTTTTTCTCGCCTATGGGGTTCAATCTGACCCCGCAGATGACCACCGCCAAGTCGGACGAGCCCTCGACCGCCAAGGCGCACCTGTCGATGTTCGCCGACCACCCCGACGCCGGCCCGGTGATCGCGGCGATGGCCGAATTGAACAGCGCCCAGAAAATGCTCAGCACCTACGTCCACGGCTTCCTGGCGCATCTGCGCCCGGACGGCCGGTTCCACCCGACCTACTGGCTGGGTAAGGGTTTTGAACACGCCGGTCAGGACGACGGCGGCACCGACACCGGCCGACTGTCGGCGACCGATCCGGCTGTGCAGACGATCCCGAAGAAGAACGTCTGGGCCAAGGCGATCCGGCGCTGCTTCCCGGCGTCGCCCGGCTGCATCTTCTTCGAGGTCGACTTCGATCAGGGCGAGTTGCGGGTCGTCGCCTGCGTGGCGCCCGAACGGCGCATGCTCGACGCCTTCAAGAACGGCATGGACCTGCACTCGATCACCGCCGGCAAGCTCAACGGCATGGAGTACGACGAGTTCAAGGCCCTGGAAAAGCAAGACAAAGACAAGTACAAGTCGCTGAGAACCGGGGCCAAGGCCGGCAATTTTGGCCTGTTATACTTGATGCAGCCCGCCGGTTTCGTGGCCTACGCTTGGCAAACCTACGGTGTGGCGCTGACCCTGGAGGAGGCCACGGAGTTTCACTACGTCTTCCTGAACGAGCTCTACCCCGATCTGCCCAAGTACCACGAGCGCATGATCAACATGGCTCGGCGCTGGAAGATGGTGCGCAACCCGCTCGGCCGCATTCGCCACCTGCCGACCATCGACAGCTGGGACTGGGGCGCCAAGGCCAAGGCCGAGCGCCAGGCAGTGAACTCGCCGATCCAGTCGACCCTGTCCGACCTGTGTCTGCTGGCCGCGGTCCATATCGACCAGGAGCTCGGCCCCCAGGGCTGCGAGATCGCCGGTATGACCCACGACGCCCTCTACGGCTATCTGCCGGCCGACCGGGCAGACGACATGCTGCCGGCGATGTGCGAGATCATGGCTAACCTGCCGCTGGAGCGTGACTTCGGTTGGAAGCCGGAGCTGTTGTTCCCGGGCGACGCGGAGTGGGGCTGGAACATGGCGATGGACCAGGAGCTCGAGGCCACCTGATGGTCGCAAAGCCGGTCCGGGGAGGGTCGCCGATTCCCGCCATATGCTAGGCTCCGCCCAGCCCGTCGTCGGGAAAGGATGGAGCCGTGAGCCAGGAAGGCGTGTCTCCCGAGACGCTCCGTGAGAGCGAGATCTATCTGCTAGGCAAGGCCGAGAGTTCGCTGGTGTCCAACGCCCGCGAGGTCGAGGACGAGTTCCAGAAGTTCTACAGCGAGACCAGCCAGCAGAAGTACCAGGTGATCCAGCCGCCGTTCAATCCGGCGCTGCTGGAACGCATCGCCAGCGAGAACAACGCGCTGGAGCCGTGCATCGCCGCGATGGAGACCAACATCGACGGCACTGGCTTCACGATCACCCGCGAGGACGGCGAGCCGGCCACGGCGCAGGACGAGCAGGCGATCGCCCGGATCGAGGCGTTCTTTGCCGAGGTCTGGCCGGGCATGTCGTTCACCACGCTGCGCCGGCGCCTGCGCCGTGATCTGCACACGACGGGCAATGCCTATATCGAGGTGCTGCGCAACGCCACTGGAACCGTAGTGTTCCTGCGCCGGATCGATCCCAAGCTGATGCGTCTGGTCCGTCTCGATGCGCCGGTGACGGTGACCCGGGAGATCACCCGCAACGGCGAGACCTTGTCGGTCAACGTCGACATGCGAGAGCGGCGCTTCGCCCAGGTGATCAACAACGAGTTGCTGTTCTTCAAGGAGTTCGGCGCGAGCCGGGACGTCGACAAGAATACCGGCGACTGGGCGACTGGCGGGCTGTCGATCAACGACCGGGGTACAGAGATCATCCATCTGCGCGACCTGGTCGACACCACGACGCCCTACGGGGTGCCGCGCTGGATCAGCCAGTTGCCGTCGGTGCTCGGCTCGCGCAAGGCCGAAGAGTTCAATCTGGAGTTCTTCGACAGTGGCGGCATCCCGCCGGTGATGATCTTCCTGCAGGGAGGCCTCATTGCCGAGCACGCGCGTCAGGCGCTCGACAAGATGCTGTCGACCCGGGCGACCACCAAGCACCGCGCCGTACTGGCCGAGATCCAGTCGACCGGCGGTTCGATCGACAAGGGCGGCAACACGGTCAAGATCGATGTCGAGCGGTTCGGCTCCGATCGCCAGTCCGACTCGATGTTCGAGAAGTACGACGAGCGCTGCTTCGAGCGGGTGCGCACGGCCTTCCGACTGCCGCCGATCTTCTGTGGCAAGTCGCAGGACTACAACTACGCCAGTGCCCGGGCGTCCTACGAGGTCGCCGAGGCCCAGGTGTTCTCGCCCGAGCGCCAGGAGTTCGACGAGGTTGTCAACGGTCTGCTGATGTCGGAGATCGGCGGCGCGGGCTACCGGTTCCGGTCGAAAAAGATCTCGATCACCGATGCCGATACCCAGATGAAGGCGATCGGCCTGGCCGGCTTCGCCCTCGACCCCGAGAGCAAGATCGACACGCTCAACGAGATCACCGGGCTCGACCTGAAGATGTCGGACCAGCCCTTTGGTCCGCAGGTGCCGGCCGCCGGCAGCGGCTTCCAGCCCAAGGTGATCCAGGGCGGCAAGAAGGCGGACCTGGAGATGACCGGGCTGGTGGCGCTGGCCCGCGAGGTCGCCGAGGCCCAGCGCACGAAGAACGAGCTGGAGATGGCCCGGCTGGTGCCCCTGGTGCAGGGACTCGGCCCCCAGGACATGGCGGCGTTCAAGACCGCGCTGTCGCTCGAGACATTCGGTTCGGCCGGCGCCGATGAACTCGACCTGGTCGGTTGCACCCTGGCGTATATGGCGCGGGGATGAAGCTCGAGACGTTCCTGAAGATCGAGGCCGCGGTCGCCCGGGCGACGTCAGGTGCCTGGGTCGATCAGGCTCAGGACCTGGCCGGCACCCTCGACGCCGCGCTGCGCGAGGGCCGATTCGTCGACGCCCATGCGGCGATCAGCGCGATCGACCTGGGCAAGGTGATCGAGCAGTCGCGTGGTACCCTGGAGACGCTGGGCACCTCGGCGCTCCTCTTCGGCGCCTCACAGGCGTCCGGGAACGCCTCCAAAAGTCTCCTCATGCAGGACCCGGAGGTCCGGGACATCCTTACCCCCGCCATCGACCAGATGAAGGCCTCGGTGGCTGAGCTGGCAGAGGAGCGGATCAAGCTCCGGCTGCGCCGGATCGTCGACCTGGTCGAGGCGGACGGAATCGACGCGCCCGGCTTGAAGAAGACGGAGGAGGCCGACGATCTCGCCCAGGCCCTGCTGAGGGCGACCGTCGGCGACGGCCGGGCGACCTTCGACATCCAGGCCAATCTGACCACGTCGCGGCTGATCAGCTACGGCTTCCTGGCCGAGGCCACGGCCCGTGGCATCACCACCTACCAGGTGTCCGAGGTGCTCGACACCCGGACCTGTCCGGTGTGCCAGTACATGCACGGCAAGACCTTCGAGGTGGCGCAGGCGTTCTCCCGGGTCGATAGGGCGCTGCGGACCCAGGACCCGAACGATTTGCAATCGATTGCACCCTGGCCACGCCAGGATGTCGAGAGCCTCGACCGGCTGTACCAGACGCTGCCGGCCGACTTGCAGGCCCAGGGCCTCGATGCGCCGCCCTATCACCCGTTGTGCCGCGGCGTGATGCAGACGGTAGGCACGGTGACCGAGGAGTTCCCGCCCGGATCGAAGCGCTGGATCACCGAGGAGGGCCCTGCGACCCAGGCCGAGCAGGCAGGTACGCCAGGTGCGGCGGCGTTTGCCAATTCGCCAGTGAAGTTCGAGAATGGGGTGACCGATGCTCGACTGACCAAGGCGGAGATCTTTGAGCATTATGGTCGGGTGATGGACCGCAACAACCTGCTGGACCGCAATGACATAGCGGATGCGGCTGTGCGTAGTGCGGTCAGCGATTACATCGGCGAGGGTCATCGCACGATCAATGCCGAGCTGCGCCAAGGGAGTCTCAGTTCCGACATCAAACCTACGGTCGAGCTTATCGACAGCGCGATGGTGCCCCTGCAGACGGATGAACTGGTGTTCCGCGGTGTTCCGTCCAAGACGTTTGGAGGGCGCACAGAGTTGGATGATCTGGTCGGATCGGTGATCACCGATCTGGGCTACTCGTCAACCACGGTGGCGCCGGCAAGGGCAGCTTATTTCGGAGGACGGTTTGTCGAGGATACGACGATCTTCCGCATCCGCGTGCCGGCCGGAACCAAGGCGATCGCGGCAGATGCTTGGGACTATGAGGTCCTGCTGGAGCGGGGCACGAAGTACCGGGTGTTGGGTGTGAGCGACGAAACGCTGTTGATCAAGGATAGGCGCAACGAGGATGTGCAGCAGACGGTGACTTTCATCGACGTAGAGGTGGTGCCATGACCGGCGAAAACGACGACAAGCTGGACAAGATGCAGGTGCCACTCAACGAGCTGCTGGTCGACGGCATGCCCTACAGCGAGTTCCAGAAGCAGAAGCTAGGCAAGACCGAACAGCCTCTGCCGCCGCGCCACCCGGACCGGTCTGTCGAAGACTAGACCTGGGGTTCGACGCCGTGTCGATGGTGCAGGTGTTGTACCGCTGCCTTTGCAATTGATTGTACGCTGATTCGACCGCCGGTACGGTTCGGGACGAATGCGATCGTCCGGGGCTGGGAGCCGATGTCGGATCTGACGATCAAGAAGGTCGACCAGGAGCAGCAGCTCGTCTTTGGCGAGGTGTACGCGCCGGGCTATCCCGACAGCCAGGGCGACGTGATGACGCCGGACGACGTCCGCGAGGCCGCCTACGGCTTCATGCGGGCCGGCAACCTGATGAAGGTCGACCTCGAGCACGACAACGTCGAGACCGGCTCCTGCATCGTCGAGAGCTTCATCGCCCGTGATGACGACCCGCTGTTCATCCCCGGTTCCTGGGTGGTCGGAGTGCACATCCCGGACCCGGAGCTGTGGTCGCTGGTCAAGTCGGGCGAGATCAACGGCTTCTCGATGGAGGTCAAGGGCAAGCGCCTGCCGACCGAGATCGAGCTCGATGTTCCGCCCCAGGTGATCGGCAAGACCGACGACGGGGCCGGCCACGACCACGAGTTCGTCGTCGACTTCGACCCCGAGGGCAAGTTCCTGGGCGGTCGCACCAAGCCGGCCGCGGACGGCCACTGGCACAAGATCGTCAAGGGGACGGTCACCGAGCCGGCGGCTGATGGGCACACGCACCGTTTCTCGTTCGTGGAGCTACTGAAATGCCGGTGAAGATGAAGGCCAACCGGCTCGTCGATTGCGAGGTGTCCCACGTCTCGCTGGTAAAGCGGGGAGCCAACCGCATCCCGTTTCGCATCCAGAAGAAGGATGGAGAGATGATCAACCTGAGCACGCTCTTCCAGAAGCGCGAGGCGGCTCCCGCGCCGGCCGTGGTTGCCGCGATCGTCCGCAAGGGCGCCGATCTCGACCTGGTCAAGGCCCGCCTGACCAAGGCCGGCTACACCGTCGACGAGCCGGTCGAGCAGGACGGCGTCCTGGTCTTCCAGCAGCCCGACGCCGCCGGCGACGTCGCCTCGGTCTACAAGATCGACGACGACCTGGCGCTCGGCCTCAACGTCGACATCGCCAAGGCGTTCGAGTCGTTCAACATGGACGACACGACCTTCGGCGAGCTGCTGCACACCGAGGGCTTCTACCCGACGGTCGACGTGGCGATGAAGTCGATGACCTACACCATCCAGAACGTGATGGAGAAGGCCGAGTCCCCGGACGAGGCGGCGGAGAAGATCTCCAAGGCGGTCGACGACTTCCGCAGCTACGTCACGGCGCTGGCCAGCGGTATCCCGGCCAAGGCGTTCAAGACCGAGGCGGTCGCTCTGACCGACGACGAGGTTAAGGCCCTGAAGGCCGACGTCGAGAAGACCAAGGCCGACGCCGCCGCGGCGAAGAAGGCCGAGGACGAGAAGGCCAAGAAGGCCGAAGCGCCGAAGGCCAACTCGGTCGAGCGCTTTGCCAAGAGCCAGAAGGCGGAAGCCGCGGATGACGAGGCCGACAGCGACGACCCGGCCGATCCGGAGACCGCCGCCAAGGACGATCCAGCGCCGGTGGCTTCGGCCGACGACGCGACCCGACAGGTTCTCAAGGCGGTCGAGGAGCTGACGGCCCAGGTGCAGAAGACCGCCGAGAACGTGTCCGGCCTGTCCGACCGCATGACCTCGTTCGAGGAGCGGATCGAAGAGGCCGAGGAGACCGCCCAGAAGGCGGAGAGGGCTGTCACCGGCACGGTGCGCAGCACCGCGGTGGATGATCCGGATGTCCGAGCCCGCAAGTCGGGCAAGGTCAACGGCGCGCCGCCGCTGATGGATACGGCATTTGGTCGGCCAAACTGACCGCAGAGCCGTCCCGTAACCCGATTGTCCGAAGGAACGGAGGACACGATGTCCAGCAATCAGGACCTGCTGCAGAAGGCCGACATGACGCTCGCCGACCTGTCCGGCGGCACCAAGGGTGGTCTTCTGCCCCCGGAAGAAGGGGCCACCTTCATCCGCAAGCTGATCGACCAGCCGGTGATCATGCGGGTGTCCCGTGTGGTCGAGATGAACGCGCCGCAGCGCAAGATCAACAAGATCGGCTTCGGCTCGCGCATCCTGCGCAAGGCCGTCTCGGCGACGGCGCTGACCGAGGCCCAGCGCAGCAAGCCGACCACCGAGCAGATCGAGCTCAACACCAAGGAGGTCATCGCCGAGGTGCGGCTGCCCTACGATGTGGTCGAGGACAACATCGAGCGGGCGACCGCGGCGACCAACTCGCCGTCGAACCAGGCGCAGATGGGCGGTCTGAAGGACACGCTGATCACCCTGATCGCCGAGCGGGCCGCGCTCGACATGGAGGAGCTCGCCATTCTTGGCGACACTGCGTACACCAACGCGGGCGACCAGGACGACGAGGACTACCTGTCGCTGGTCGATGGCTACCTCAAGCTGGCCAACGACAACGGCAACGTGCTCGACGTCGCCAATGCGACCATCTCGCGGCAGATGTTCCGCGACGCGGTCAAGACCATGCCGGACAAGTATCTGCGCAACAAGGCGTCGATGCGGCACTTCATCTCGTTCGACAACGAGACGCACTACCGCGACATGGTCGCCGACCGCCAGACCGGCTACGGCGACGCCACCGTCCAGGGCACCAGCGAGCTGCGCGCCTTCGGCTCGGCGATCACCCCGGTGGCGCTGATGCCGGACGAGAAGGGGCTGTACTGCAACCCGCTGAACCTGCTGTTCGGCATCCAGCGCCAGGTGTCGATGGAGTACGACAAGGACATCACCGCCCGCGTCTACATCATCGTCCTGACCGCCCGCATCGACGTCCAGATCGAGGAAGCCGAGGCGGTGGTCACCTACCAGAACATCGCCGCGGCGTAATCCCGGCGGTGAGCGGCGGCGGGAGGTCCAGGCCCCTCCCGCCGCTGTTGCCTGATCGAAGCAAAGGAGTGCGGACAGGATGCCGAAGGCAGTGCTCAAGGGCCCGGCGAGCTATTTCGTCAAGGGCCTCTCGTTCCGCCGGGGCCAGCCGGTCCAGGTGGACGTGGAGACCGCTCGATACCTGGCGGATACCGGTCAGTTCTCGGTCGACTTCTCGGACGTCAAGCCCCAGGCGCCCCGGGCCGGCGACGGCAGGAAGGGCGGGGTGAAGATCACCCAGAAGGCCAAGGACGATCCGCCCAAGCAGGACGGGGCGAAGACCGAGACCCCGACCGCCCAGGGCGACGTCAAGGCCACGACCGAGAAGACCGAGGCCGCCAATGGGGCCGGCGACGACACCGAAGGCGCGGTGGGCGTCTGAGGCGAGGTGAGCCATGCGTCTGGCGCGCGTGCAGGATTTGCGGGAAGCCATGGGCTTCGACGACATCCCCGATATCAATCGGGCGATCGAGTTCGCGCTGGACGCGGCCACCGGCCGCTGTGCCACCCTGCTGCGCACCGAGTTCGACAACGCCAACATCGCCGACACCTTCTACATCCAGGTCGTCCCGGCCGGGGTGATCTTCCATCCGAAGGTCAAGCTGCGGCAGGGCTTCGTCGATGCCCAGTCGGTCACCGTGTACCGGGCGTCGACCCTGACCCAGCTCGACGACGCCAACTTGCGCGAGACCTGGACCGCCAAGGTTACGGTCGACGCCACCCGAGGCACCCTGGTGGTCGGAGGTCTCACCGCTGGTGACCACTTCCTGCGGGTGATCTACGACGCCGGCTTCGACGCCGACGCCACCGAGGCCGACACCTACGACCTGTCGGCGGTACCGGACTGGCTGCAGACGGCGGCGATGCTGTTCGCCCGGGCGCGCCTCGACAGCCACCCGCTGTTCAAGGAGGCCGAGGCGACCAAGGACGCGGCCGGCCTGGAGAGTGACGCTCACCAGATCCTGCTGCCCCACGTTCGGTACATGCCGGACGCGGTGCTGCCGTATTGAGGGGGCGGGTATGGCCGAGGAGATCGCCTTCGAGTTCGAGTTCCGCAATCAGCGCTACCGCAGCGCCGAGCAGGGACTGCGCGCCTTCGCCGCCAGCCTGAACAAGGCGCCGGAGCGCATGGCGCCGGCCCTGAAGCGCGAGCTGCGCACCTTCCTCGACGGCGTATCGCGGGCGATGCAGCAGCGTCACGGCAATCCCTGGCCGGGCGGTACCGGCCCGAAGACCCTGTCGCGCCGGTCCGGCCGGGCGCTGCAATCGATTGCACAGAGTATCGATGTTCGCGGCTCCACGCTGGCCGACATCCAGGGCTCCATCGGCGGCGTCGGCTATCTGCGTACGCATGAATATGGCGCGACGATCCGGGCGAAGCGGGCGAAGTACCTGACGATCCCGCTGCCGCCGGCGCTGAACCCTGACGGCACGCCCAAGAAGCGGTCGGCGCGGGACTGGCACGACACCTTCGTGATCACCTCGAAGGCGGGCAACCTGCTTATCGTCCAGAAGCGCGCCGGGCGGATCGTGCCGCTCTATGTGCTGAAGAAGGAGGTCACCATCCCGGCCCGGCTCGGCATGCGCGACACGCTGCAGGCGGGTCTGCCGCTGTTCGTCGACCGGGCTATGAGCCGGATGGCGCGGGAGGCCATCGATGCCTGACACCCTGCGCGAACGGATCATGGAAGCCCTGGTCGTCAAGCTGCGCACCATGCAGGAGGGCGAGCCGGCAGATGACCCCTATACCACTACGTTCTCGGTGGTCGAGGAGGCCCCGCTGGACGACGACGCCTGGAAGAAGGCCGCGGCCTGCGGCGTCTACGACACCGAGGAGGTTCCGGTCGAGTGGATGCACGACGTGGTCGACGCGGCGATCACCGTGGTCGTCGAGTTCCGCGTCTTCGTATCGACCGGTGACGTCGCGGCCAAGGAGCTGCGGCGGGTGCTCGGCGACGTGCGTCGCCGGGTGATGGAGGACACTACCCTGGGCGGTCTGGCGATGGACATCCGGGAGCTCAGGAACGAGTCCTACATCGACGAGCAGGACCGCCGGCGCACCTCGGGCGCGGTGATCCTGGCGATCGAGTATAGGCATCAGGCGGGCGACCCGCGCCAGGCCAGGTAAGGAGAGAGACCCATGACCGAGTACGTCAAGCTGCACGAGTTCGGTGGCGGTGCCGGGGTGACCGAGGGCAAGCTGGCCCGGGTCGTTCGCGCGCTCGCCCAGAATGACGCCCTGCGCGCCGCGTCGGGCGTGTCGGATCTGACCGACAACTCCGGTGGCGCTGCGGCGGACGGTACGATCGCGGCCATTCCCGACGTGACGCCCTACGACAGCGCCGGCACCGACCTCGCCACGAAGGCGGCGGTCGAGACCGCGTTGGGCACGGTGACCGAGGCCCTGGCCGAGATCGCCGACCAGGTGATCGCGGTCAACGCGGTGGTGCCGGCCCGCACGGTGACCAACAGCCTGGCTGACGTGACCGACGGCACGGTCGCTGCCGTGACCCAGTCGTTCACCGCCTCGGCCACCGACGGCGCCAACGCCGCGGGCCTCAACACGGTGCTCGGCAACGTCAAGAACACCGTCGCCCAGCTCGCTTGGGAGATCAATCAGCTGTGCGAGGCGACCGGCGTCGCCAAGCTGACCGACAACTCGGGCGGCACGCCGGTCTACACCGGCACGGTGGCCGACATCGACACCGACACCGGGACCGACGGCACCACCGACGCTACCTCGAAGGCGGACGCTGACGCCGCCTTCGCGGCGATCGCCGACGCGGTGAAGGAGCTGGCGACCAAGCTGAACGAGATCACCGCGGCCGGCAACGCCACGCCGAACGCGGCGGTCGTCGCCCAGTGATGGCCGAGGACGAGGTCCCACCGGTGGAGGGGAGGCGCAAGGCCTCCCCGAAGTCGATCGGCAAGCCGGTGCCGCCCGGCATCGGTGGTCGTTTCGTGATGGTCGACGGCCAGCGGTACCGCCCGGAGCAGGTCGCGCATATACTGGAGAAGACGCCCGACGGCCGCTGACCGCTCGACGGCTCAAGGACGAGCCTCAAGGAAGAGGAACTGAGACATGCCCCTGCTGACTCGCCGCGCGCTCGTCATGGCCAAGATCGAGAGTGTGAGCGGCACGGCCGAAACCCTGGCGGCGGCTGATGACGCCATCCAGGCGATCAATCCGGACTTCCAGCCCGACGTCACCACCCTCGAGCGCGAGATCGCTTATGAGGATCTGTCGCCGGCCGGCGTCGCTGCGGGGCGCAAGCTCGCCCGGATGACCTTCTCGGTCGAGGCCAAGTCCAACGGGTCGACCGATGACGGCGCCACTACGCCGCGGATCGGCCAGCTGCTGCGTGCCTGCGGCTTCTCGGAGACGCTGAACGACGGCACCGACATCACCTACGTCCCGGTGTCGACCAACTTCGAGACCGCGACGATCGAGATGTACTTCGACGGCCTCAAGCACCTGCTGACCGGGGCGATGGGCACCTTCACCCTGGAAGGCGAGGCGGGCCGCTACGGCCGGTTCAATTTCGAGTTCACCGGGCTGTGGAACGATCCGACCGACATGGCGCTGCCCTCGGCGACCTACGAGACGACCAAGCCGCCGAAGATCGAGAGCTCGCAGCTCACGGTCGACGGCAATTCGGATCTGGTGATCGGCCGCTTCTCGTTCGACATGGGCATCCAGATCAACGAGCGTCCCGACGTGAACTCGCCCGAGGGCGTCAAGGGCATCCGCATCACCGGCCGTCAGCCGACCGGCGGCATCGATCCGGAGGCCACCCTGGTCGCCGACGAGGATTTCTGGGGCAAGCTGAGCACCGCCAAGCAGATGGCGGTGTCCGGCCAGATCGGATCGACTGCCGGCAACATCATCGCCTATTCGGCGCCCAAGGTGCAGTACACCGGCCTGACCTATCGCGACCGCAACGGCATCCGCACCTACGACGCCGGCCTGCGCCTGGGCCGCGACACCGGCAACGACGAGTTCCAGCTCGTCTTCAAGTGAGGAGGACGCCATGGCCTGCAACGAGCTGACCTATACGCCCGGCAAGGGCTCGCGGGACGACACAGCCCTTCGCCAGGCCTGGGAACGGGTCAAGGAGACACTGCCCCGTCTCGAAGACACACCGGCCCGGGACGATTTTCCCAAGGGCGTCCAGAGCACCTGATCCGCCGAAGGCCGCCTCGTGCCGGCCCTGCGGTGGAACAAGGGGGTGGCCTTGCCTGGGGCCGCCCCCTTTGTTGTTTGCAATTGATTGCACAAGGAAACCGGCGATGCGGGTCAAGGTGTTCATCGTCCAGCGGACCAACGGCGAGATCCTGGCCGCAAAGCTGGCCCGCGACCCCGCCCAGGCGATTGCGAAAGCCAACGCCCCTTGTAGAGTGCGGGTGCTATGGGCAGACAAGCTGCCCCCCGACACTGGCCATGCACCGAAGGAGCGGATCGATGGCACTCGTGGGGATGAACCTGAGCGGCGTGCGTCAGTACGTCTCGAAGGATGACCCGGCGCGCGACCAGGATGACTATCCGACCGCCGACGCCACCGTTTTCGAGCTGGGCTCGCTCGACGTCTTCCTGATGTCCTGGGTCTACGACCGGGCAATGAGCCTGGGCGACAACGGACAGATGGCCCTGAACACCAACGCCACGAACCTCGACGCGGTGCGCTTCGGCCTCAAGGGCTGGCGCAACTTCCGCGACGAGCAGGGCAACGACATCCCGTTCAAGACCAAGCAGCAGGCGGTCAACGGCAAGACCTACACGGTGGTCGCCGACGAGAGCCTGCAGTACCTGTCGATCGCCCTGGTGCGCGAGCTCGCCGCCGAGATCAAGCAGGTCAACCAGGTGACCAAGGAGGAGGCAAAAAACTCCGCAGCGGCGTGATCGCGCTGGTTCTGCTCCCGGAGCGGGATTGCGCCGCCTGCACCGACCGCCAGCAGCGGGCCTGGGGCTGCCACGCGGTCCAGAACGAAGATGGCGACTGGGAGAACGCCGCGGAGGACCCGATCGAGCTCGACGGCGAGACGGCCTTCCGCTGCCCCCGGCGGCCGATCAAGGACGATCCGCGTGGCTGGCACCAGCTGCTGACCTACCGGCGGATGATGAACAAGGGCTTCCTGCCCGAGGCGGGCGGCCTGCATGACCAGCCGGTTCGGCTGATGTCCATGCTCTCGTTGGTCGACGCCACGTTCGAGGAGGCCTTCGAGGAGAAGAGGGAGCAGAGCCGGCAGAACCGTCGGTAAGGTCAGGAGACCCGCAGGATGCCGTTCGACGGACGCCCCAGCCAGCAGGAGCTGGAGTTCATCATCAAGATGCGCGACGAGGCGTCGCGCGTCCTGCGGGATGTCGGCGGTACTACCGAACGCACCGGTCGTCAGGCGCGCGACACGGGCCAGCAGTTCCGGGAGATGGCCCGCAGCCTGGGCGAGGTCACCGCCGGGCTTGCCACTATGTACGCCCAGGCCCGGCTGATCCGGGGAGCCCTCGGCACCTTCGGCGAGCTCGAAAGCCAGATGATCGCGGTCGCCAAGACCACCGATCAGACGGCGGCCGAGACCGAGCAGTTCACCGCCCAGTTCCGAGAGATGGCGCGGGAGATCCCGCAGGCCCGTGCCACCCTGGCCGAGATCGCCGTGGTCGCCGGCCAGCTCGGCATCCGCGGCACCGACAACATCCTGTCGTTCACCAAGGTGATCGCCGAGCTGGGGTCGGCCTCGAACCTGGCCGGCGAGGAGGCCGCCACTGCGCTCACCCGGATGCTCAACGTGATGGGCGAGGGTATCGGCGAGGCCCGCCGGCTGTCGGACGTCATCGTCACGCTGGGCAACAACGCCGCGACCAACGAGCGCCAGATCGCCGAGATGGCGACCGAGATCGCGCTGGCCACGGCGACCTTCGAGATCGGCACCACCGCAGCGGCGGGCATCGGTGCCGCCATGGCCGAGATGGGCCTGCGCGCCGAGGTTTCCGGCACTGCTGTGGGTCGGACCTTCCGGGCGATCGATCAGGCGCTCAAGACCGGAGAGGGTCGCAGCGCGGTCGAGGCGCTGACCAACCTCATCGGCCCGGCGCTCGACCAGGCCTTCGAGAACGACCCGACCGAGGTGTTCGAGAAGTTCATCGAAGGCCTCGGCGCGGTGATCGATCAGGGCGGCAACTACTATGAGGTGCTGGAGGAGCTGGGCCTGCAGCAGGAAGAGGTCAACAAGACCATCGTCCCGCTGGCCAGCAACTATGAACGGTTCGCGCTGCGGCTGCGCCAGGCCAACACGGCGGCGGCCGAGGGCGGCGCTACGGCGGAGGAGGCGGCCCGGGCCTACGAATCGTTCAACGCCCAGGTCCAGCTGCTCCAGAACGCCTTCCAGGACTTCGTTACCTCGGTGGGCGAAGCCCTTGCGCCGCTGGCGACCGAGATCATCCAGACCGTCACCGACGCGCTGAACAATCTGAACGACGCCTTCCAGGACCTGCCCCAGCCGGTCCAGGAGTTCATCGCGGTGGGCGCCGGTATCGCGCCGATGGCTGCCGGGGCCGGATTGGCCATCAAGGGCGCAACCTTCGCCCTTGGGCCGTTCACCGCGGCGATCGGTACCGCGGCGGTTGCCCTGGGGCCGGCCGGTCTCGCCATCGCCGCGGTGACCGCCGGCGCCATCGCACTTGGTGTCCAGCTCGGCAAGACCACGCCGACGATTCGTGATTTCCGCGACGTCCAGGATGAGGTCAAGGAGGCGACCGACCTCGCCAACCAGGTGATCGAGGGCCAGGTCGACGCCAACTCGGATCTCGGCGAGTCGGTCAAGGAGACCCTGCCGCTGCTGCTGCAGGAGGCCCAGGGCCACCTGGCAGTGGCCGAGGCGATGATCGCCCGGCTGTCGGCGGCGCGTGACCTGCAGCGCGAGGGATTCGCCGAGGGCGCGGCGCCGGGCGAGAGCGGCTTCGGCACCCAGATTGACCAGTGGCGCCAGGATGCCCAGGACGCCCGCAGTGCAATCATTGCACTGGAGGACTCGATCGCCGGGCTGAACCGCGAGGCTGGCATCATCGGTGGCGGGGCCGGTGGTACCCTGGCCGGGGCGGTGGTCCGGCCGCCCAGCCCCTCGGGCAGCGGCGGAGAGGACGACCCCGAGACCGATCCGCCCCGTGTCCCGTCGCTTGGCGGCGGCAGTGGCAGCGCGCCCAGCTTCCTGAGCGACCTGGAGGCCTTCGAGCGCCAGGGACAGCTTGCCCTGTTGTCGGACTACCAGCGCCAGGTGGCTCAGGTCGAGCAGGAGTTCCGCGACCTGCGCGAGGCGATCAGCGGCGCCGCCAATGAGGAGGAGCTGCTGGCCCGGGCGGTTGCCGCCCGCGACGACGCCCTGCGCGCCCTGGCCCTGGAGCGCGACCGGGAGGTCGCCAAGATCGTCGAGCAGTCCGATGCCGTCGCCGGCGAGATCGAGGCGCTGAGCCAGGGCCAGGAAGCCTACGAGGCCTACAATCGGGCCCGGCAGATCGACTCCAATGTGGCGCAGTTCCGGGAGTCCTTGGAGGCCGCCGGGCCGAGAAGCAGATGGTCGACGAGCTCACTGCGGCCTACCGGCAGAACCTGGAGCAGAAGGACGCGGTCGAGGCGGCGCTGAAGGAGTTCGGCCCGGCGGCCGATCAGGCTGGCCAGGCGTTCTCGAACTTCGCCAGCTCGATGATCCTGCAGTCGGACTCGATGGCCGAGGCCCTGTCCCGGCTGTCGCTGCAGCTGGCCGAGATCGCCCTGCAGGCCGGTCTGCTGGAGCCGCTCCAGAAGGGCATCTCCGGCATCGTCAGCGGTCTGCTCGTCCCCAGCGCCCAGGGCAACGTCTTCGGCCGCGGCGTCACTGGGCACCTCAACGAGGTGATCAGCCAGCCGACCCTGTTCGCCTTCGCCAAGGGGGTCGGGCTGATGGGCGAAGCCGGCGATGAGGCGGTGATGCCGCTGGTCCGGCTGAGCAACGGCGATCTCGGAGTCCAGGCCCAGGGCGGCGGGGGATCGGTGGTGTTCGCGCCGCGGACTTCTGTCTCGGTCCAGGGCGGCAGCTCGGGCGATCAGCAGGCCGATCAGCGCCTCGCCGAGCAGATCGGCCGCGAGCTCGACGAGATCATGAACGCCAAGATGGCGGAGTTCATGCAGGAGCAGCAGCGGCCAGGGAACATGCTGAACCCCGGCTACGGGGATCAGCTCGGGACCATGAGGTACTGACATGGCCACGCTGTTCGCCCCGCCCCAGCCGCCCGACCGCGGCATTTCCTGGACCACCAAGCCCCGGGTGCTCGAGGCCAAGTTCGGTGACGGCTACTCGCAGCGCGCCGGCGACGGCCTCAACACCATGGAGCTCGAGACGACCGTGACCTGGTCGCATCTCGAGACCGAGGAGGCCGACGAGCTGATCGAGTTCTTCGAACAGCAGGAAGGCTATCTGCCGTTCGACTGGACGCCGCCGGGTCATGTCCAGCCCTACCGGCTGATCTGCACCCAGTGGACCAAGACGCCCGTCGCCTACAACGTCGTCACCGTCCGGGCGCGCATGAAGCGCGTCTTCGATATCTGAGGGCCCGGGCATGAACATCACGATGTACATCGGCAGCGCCGGGTCCCCGACCTCCTGGGATACCGCCTGGAAAAGCCAGTTCGAGAGCTGGGGGCACACCGTCACCTTTGCCAGCGAGGGCGATGCGGCGGACCCCTCGGCCGACCTGTTGGTCACGCTGGAGAGCGTAAACAGCTCCAACGTCGCCAATCTCGATGGGCAGGGTGTACCGATTCTGACCCTCGAAGGGGCGACCCACGACGAGTTCGGCCTGGGCGACGCCGGCGCGACCGACGGCACCGTTGCCGACATCACGATCCGGGCGCTGCGCGCGCCGATCACCGACGGCTACGCGGTCAACGACGTGGTCACCTGGTCGGACGGCGTCGCCGATATCGGCCACATGGGCAGCCCGGTCAACGACGTCGTCCAGATCGGCGACAATGCCTCGGGCCAGAGCGTCATCTCGCTGGTCGAGGAGGGCGACACCGACGAGCTGGGCAACGTCGCCACTGAGCGCCGCGTCTTCCTGGCCGGCGGCAACGATCCGTCCACCCTGACCGCCGCCGCCCTGGCGATCGTCGAGAAGGCGGTCAACTGGGCCGCCGCGTCGATTCGCGGCCCGTCGGTGAAGGCCAGCGGCAACGACCTGGACAGCGGCAGCGGGGCCTCACCGCTGATCCTGACCGGGGTCACGACCCAGGGCACCGAAGACAAGCTGATCGTCTCGATCACCGGCCTGTCGCCCTCTTCGGCGAATACGATCACCGCCGTCGAGTTCCAGGACAGCGACGGCTCGAACCCGGTCTCGATGTTCGAGGGTGGGGCCGGCAACCACGACATCAACGTCGACTGGGACGCGGCACACACCGCGATCTGGTACCTCGACGACCCGCCGGCCAAGACCAACGGTCGGATCGTCGTCACGTTCTCCGGCACCTGGCACAGCTCGCGCAATACCGTGATCGCCTACACGGTGAACGGCCTGGCCTCCGGGGCGCCTACGTTGATCGGAACCGAGGGCAGTGCCAGCGAATCGAAGTCCGTGACCTACACGCCGGCCTCCGCGCCCGGCCAGCTGCACGTCGCCATCAACAGCGAGTGGAACACCACCTGGGACGTCACGAATCTGCGCGTCTTCGCCGAGGAGTTCCCTGACCAGTATTACGGCGGCCATGCCGCCTACGACGACACCGACGGCACCTCGGAGATCACCAGCAGCTGGACGCGCATTTCGTGGCAGGACAACTCGTATGTCGCGGTGTGGTGGCCGGCCGACATCGGCGCGCCCGCGGTCAATACGGCGCTGCCGGCGATCACCGCCACCGGGGCCATTGCGGCGTCAGCGTCCGGTGACCGGGAAGGGTCTGTTGGCACGATCAGCGCCTCGGGCGCTCTAGAGGTTACCACCGACGCACCGGCGGTAGCGATCAACACAGCCCTGGTGGTCGGCTACTCAGGTGGGCTCACGACCGGCGATCAGGTGGTCAAGGACCGCCTCGAGACCATCCTGGGGCACACTGTCACGGTGAAGGACGACAGTGACGGCGGCTGGACCCCGACCAACTACGACCTGCTGGTGATCGTCCCCTCGACGAACTCGTCGAACACCGAGTGGCTGTTCACCGAGGGCGTGCCGATCGTCACCACCGAGGGCGCGACCTGGGACGAAAGCGAGCTGGTCACCGGCTTCGGCCTATCGGCCGACGAGCTGACCGAGGACGTGGTGGTGCGCGACCCAACGCATCCGATCATGCAGGGGTGGTCGCAGGACGAGATTGTCAAGTTCACCAACAACGGCTCGGCCCAGGGGTTCATGCAGACCTTGGCACCGGGGGTCGACGGGCTGGCCGAGATCAAGAACAGGTCCGGGTACTGGGGTGTCCTGGCGGCAGAGGCCGGCACGGTGAAGCCGGCGCGCATCGCCTTCGTTGCCGGTGCCGTCGCGTCCGATTGGACCTCGAACGCCACGATCATGTTCGACCGGGCGGTCAGCTGGGTGCTCAACAACCTGGGCAAGAACGTCACGATCTCCGGCACCGGCGCCCTGTCCGCCACCGCCAGGCACGACGGGTCGGCCGCGGTATCGATCGCCGCGACCGGTGCAATCATTGCACAAGTCGACAAGCAGCTCGACTTTGCCGACACGTTCTTCGCCGAAGGCACCCTCGCCGACACTGGCACGATCACGGAGTCGGTGACCACCACCAGCGAGCACGACGTGCTGCTGGTCTCGCTCAGCGTCGAGGATCATACGTTCGCTGGCCAGGAATGGACCGTCACCTTCGACGGGGTCGCCATGGAGGTTGCGGTCGAGGCGGCGACCGGCCCCAAGGACGGCTCGTCGTACAACTACGCCGCCGTGTTCTACGTCGAGAGCCCGGGCGCCAAGACCGCCGATGTGGTGCTGCAGTCGACCGGCCTGCCGCGCGAGGTCAGCTACCGGATCGAGGCGCTGACCGGGGTAGAGCTGGGCGGGCCGGTTGACACTGCCGCCAGTTTCGTCACCGATGCGGCGGCGCACGAGATCTCGATGAACAACCCGACCGGCCAGGCGATCGGCGTCTCGGTCGCCTCGGTCGGCGACGTGATCGACATCGATCCGACCGAGGGGTCGGAGGAGAAGGCGCATCTCGACAACGTGTCGTCGACCACGGCGATCTCGCACCGGGTGGTGCCCAGCGGCGATAGCACCTTCGGTTGGGCGATCCCGGCGCGCCATGTCGATGCGTCGATCGCGATCACCGGAATCGGCACGGTGTTGGCCGCGACCCAGGGCGACACCGGCACCGGCGACCCGGGCGGTACCGGCCGCGGCATCGCCAGCGCGCCCAGCTACGCCGAGCCGCTCTACACCGCCGACGGCAGCGACATCCCGGCCGGCGCCCTCGACGCCGGGGACTACGGCTCGATCGCGGCCTGGCTCGACGACCTGGAAGCCCAGGGCAAGCCCGGCAAGATCGGCTCGGGCACCTGGGACTTCTCGGGGCTGGGCAAGCGCGAGATCACCCAGTCGATCTACGGCTACGACACTGGCACCGGTCGGCCGGTGCTCGACGCCGGCGGCTCGGGCGCCCTGTACTTCCATGCCAACAACCTGCGGTTCCAGTACCTGCACTGGAAGAACTGGCCTGTCGCGCTCTGCAACATCGACGACACGGTGTACAGCGAGGACGGCGAGACCGACAACGAGTACCAGTTCTCGTCGAGCCGGACCAACTACAGCTACTTCGTCGGCCCGGCGCGCAACGTGTCGACGCCGGTCTCGCCCGGCGACAACACCGGTCTCCGGGTACTCGACTGCGTGTTCGAGGACTGCGACACCTGCGTCGGCGCCCTGAAGGGCCCGCACTCGATCCGCGACGTGCATTTCGGTCGCAACGAGGTTTACGACGGCAAGGGCTGCGTGGCGCTGCTCGGCTACTACCACGGCAGCCTGCGGTTCTACCAGAACCATGTCCATGACATGCCGCAGGGCACCTCGAAGGGCAACCACGTCGGCACGATCGTCTGGATGAACGCCAACCGGACGATGGGACGCGACGTCAACCCGGCGGTGTACATCGACAATAACGAGTTCTACCGGATCACCTCGACCCACAGCCACAACAAGATTAATGGCTCGGTGGTCGCTGACATCCGCCAGGTCACCGGGTGGTACTTCCGCAACAACATCGTGAAGGACTGCACCAACAGCGCGCATCACAGCGACTGCAATGCGCTCTACGCCAAGTGCTACGACATCACGATCGACAACTGCCTGTTCGAGAACTGCGGTGCGAACTCGACCGACGACGTGAACGGTTCCGAAGGCGGCATCATCACCTTCAAGGGGGGCGACAGTTTCGGCCCGGTGATGGTTACCGACTGCGACTTCATTGCCGGCGCCACGAGCGACTGCCCGATGATCCTGTCTTCGCACGGCCAGTTCACGATCAAGCGCTGCACCTTCAAGGACTTCCAGACCAGTCTGCCGCGCGATTGGACGCGGCGGAACACCATGGTCCACACCTACTCGGGCGGGGTGTACACGATCCAGGACTGCGAGGTGATCAACTGCGGCGGCGACGGCTTCTTCTTCGCCCATCGCGGCGGTGACTACGGGCATCTCCTGGAGAACATCATCGACGTAAATTGGGACGGTACCAACCGCCGCGACATCATCCTCGGCCCGTCCGGCTCCGTGTCGCTGGTCAACTGCAAGACCGCGGACGGCCAGGACCTGGTGCTGACGTAGGAGATCCGGCATGGCAAACCGCTTTCTCGTCGTCGGCGCGCTCTGGGCGCTCAAGGGCTCGGTCAACCGGCAGGTCGCCGCGTCGTCGGTGTCGGCCACCGGCACGATCTCGGTCGAGGCGTCGTTCCAGCGCCAGGCCAGCATAGCGATCAGCGCGACGCCGTCGATCTCGGTCGCCTCGACGGGCACCGGCGGGGCCGGCCGGGCCGCCTTCGTCAGTGCTACCGGGGCGATCAGCGTCGCCGCCAGCAAGGGGGGCTTGGCGGCAGCCATCATAAACCCTCCCGCGGCTGACGTCGGCGCTTCGGCATCGAAGTCGGCCGGCGTCAGCGTCCAGGTCGAAGGGGAGGGGGCGGTCCGGGTCGTCGAGGCGGCCTCGACCGGCGCCGGCCAGCACTCGGTCAGCGTCACCGCCAAGGGCGGGATCGACGTCTCGGTCGCGCGCACCGGTCTGCAGATTGCCGTCCAGACGGTCAGTGCAACCGGTTCGATCGCGGTGGTGGCGACCCAGGGTGTCGCCGGCGAGAGCAGTGTCAGCCTGTCCGCGATCAGCGGCATCGCGATCCAGGTCAGCCGCACCTCCTCGATCGCCGAGGAGAAGCAGAGGCTTACGCCCAGCCCTCCCATCTGGCTGTTCCAGCTCGACGCCACGGCGCTGGGCGGCGAGGTGTACTACTTCACCCCGACCACATTCTCGAAGAGCCCGGTGTACTACGACGGTCAGAAGTACGACCCGATCGACATCGAGGTCCGCGGCTTCGAGTGGTCGGGCAAGGGGGCCCTACCCAGGCCGACCGTGCGCCTGTCCAACGTCAAGAAGGTGCTGTCGGCGGCTCTGGTATCCTACGACGACCTGATTGGCGCCACGGTGACCCGCATCCGGACGTTCCGGCGGTTCCTCGACGACCAGCCCTCGGCCGACCCGAACGCCCACTTCACGCCGGACGTGTTCGAGGTCGAGCGCAAGGTGACGGCCAACAAGGTGTTCGTCGAGCTCGAGCTGGCAGCTTTGGCCGACCAGGCCAACCGCACGCTGGGCCGGCCGATCCTGCGCGAAGTCTGCCTGCACCGCTACCGGCGCTGGGACGCCGACAGCGGAGCGTTCGACTACAGCAAGGCAACCTGCCCCTATGTCGGCGCCGCCTATTTCGACGAGAACGGCAATGCCGTGGCCGACCTAAGCCAGGACCGCTGCGGCAAGCGGCTCGATCACTGTCAGGCCAGGTTCGGAACGCAGCCGCTGCCGACGCGGGCGTTTCCGGGCGTCGGGAGGGTGCGATCGTGATGTTCGACACACCGGTGATCGACGCCATCAAGGCGCATGCTCGGCAGGCCTATCCGGCGGAGAGCTGCGGCGTGGTGGTCGACGGGGTCTATCATCCCCAGCAGAACCTGGCGGAGGACCCGACCCGGGCCTTCGAGATGGATTTGCAATTGATTGCACGGCTCGGCGACCGGCTGCAGGCGGTGGTGCACAGTCACCCCGATGGCCCGGCCAGCCCGTCGGCCGCCGACATGGCCCAGCAGATCGCCATGGCCAGGCCCTGGGGTCTGGTCTACGTCACCGCCAGCGACGTGTCGGAGCCGGTGTTCTGGGGTGATCAGGTGCCCGCAGTCCCGCTGTTGGGCCGATCGTTCCTGCACGGGGTCTGGGACTGCTACAGCCTGGTGCGCGACTGGTACCGCCAGGAGCGCCAGGTCGTGCTGCGCGACTTTCCCCGAGACGACGAATGGTGGCATCAAGGCGGCAACCTGTACCTGGAGAACTTCCGCAAGGCCGGATTCGAGCCGGTCGACATGGCCGGGCTCGAGACGGGCGACGTGGTGATCTTCCAGGTGGCGTCGAAGGTGCCGAACCACGCCGGCGTCTATCTCGGGGATGGCACGATCATCCACCACCTGTACAATCGCCTGTCGGTGCGCGAGCCGATCTATCGCTGGATGCGCTACGCAAGGATTGCAGTGAGGTACGCGCCATGATGCGGGACGTCCATCTGCACGGCCATCTGCACGAGCGGTTCGGAGGCCCCTACCGCTTCGACCTGGACACGCCGATCGAGGCGGTCCGGGCGTTCCGCTCGCAGCTGCCAGGCTTCATCGACGCCCTGCGCGAGGGTTCGTACCGGGTGGTGATCGGTGACCCGGACGACGGCTTCGACGTCGGGATCGACGAGCTGTCCTTCCGCATGGGTCGCCAGCCGGCTTTGCACATTATCCCGGTGCCCGAGGGGCACAAGCGGGGTGGTCTGGGCAAGGTGATCCTGGGCGTGGCGATGATCGGGGCCGCCTTCGTGTTTGCACCCGCGGCGGCTGGCGCCTCGGCGGTGGGCTCGGTTGGGGCGGCGACCAATGCTGCGGCCTCGGGTCTGGGGGCGACCGCGTTCCAGATCGGCGGCCTCTCGATCAGCTATGGCCAAATCGCGCTGATGGGCGCCTCCATGGCGCTGCAGGGCTTCTCGCAGCTTCTGGCCCCGACCCCGACCGTTCGCAGCCTGGAGCGGCCCGAGGAGCGCCAGAGCTTCCTGTTCTCGTCTCCGGACAATGTCGGCAGCGAGGGCGGCATCGTGCCGATCGCCTACGGCAAGCGGGTGTTCGTCGGCTCGGTGACCATCTCCGCCGGCATCACGACCGAGGAGTATTCGGCGTGACCCACCAGACCCGGATCATCGGTCGCAAGGGCGGCAAGGGCGGCGGGGCCAGTCAGCCCTACGAGGCACCGAACAGCCTGCGCTCGCGCTCGACCGCCCGCTCGATCGACCTGATCAGCGAGGGACCGATCCGCGGCCTGAAGCACGGCCACCGGTCGATCTTCCTAAACGGCACCCAGCTGCAGAACGACAACGGCACGTACAATTTCGACGGGGTCAGCGTGAGCACCCGGGTCGGCACACCGGATCAGGATTACATGCCGGGGTTCTCGCGGGTCGAGATCGACAAGCCGGTCGGTGTCCAGGTCACCCAGGCCGCGCCGTTCGTATTCTCGATCACCGACGACGACGCAGACGCGGTGCGGGTCACCGTGCGCATCCCGTCGCTGATGCGGGCGGTTGATGACACCGGCGACATCGTCGAGACCGAGGTTCGGATCAAGATCGATGTGCGCGAGAGCGGCAGCGTCTACCTGACCAAGGTCGACGACACCATCGCCGGCAAGACGGTGTCACCCTATGAGCGCAGCTACCGCATCAGCCTGCCGCAGACCTTCGGCGCGCCCTGGGACATCCGGGTGATCCGGGTGACCCCCGATTCCGACAGCGCCAAGCTGAACAACGAGACCTACGTCTCGCGTTACACGGAGCTCTACGAGCACAAGTTGATCTACCCCGACTGCGCCCTGGTCGGGCTCGAGGTCGACGCCGAGAAGTTCGGCGGCACCATCCCGAAGCGCACCTATGAGCTGGAGGCGCTTGAGATCCAGGTGCCGTCGAACTACGACCCGGAGACCCGCAGCTACAGCGGCATCTGGGATGGCACCTTCAAGCTGGCGGTGACCGACAATGCCGCCTGGGTGGCCTACGACCTGGTGCTCAACGACCGCTACGGCATGGCCCAGTACGCCCCGGGGCTGACGGTCGACAAGTGGACGATGTACGAGATTGCCCAGTATTGCGACGAGCTGGTGCCGGACGGGCAGGGCGGTCAGCGCCCGCGTCACACATTCAACGGGGTGATCCGCTCGGAGGAAGAGGCCTACCACATCGTCCAGTCGGTCGCTTCGACCTTCAACGCCATGCTGCACTACGGCTCGAACCAGGTGGTGTTCAGCCAGGACAAGCCCGGCGAGCCGGTCAAGCTGGTCACCCCGGCCAACGTGATCGACGGCAAGTTCGACTACCAGGGTGTCGGACTGCGGGCGCGGCACTCGGTGGTGCTGGTCCAGTGGCAGGACCCGGAGCAGCTGGGCGAGCCGGCGATCGAGGTGGTCGAGGACGTCGAGCTGATCGAGAAGCGCGGCTACAAGCCCCTGAAGGTGGTTGCACTTGGTTGCAACAACCGGGCGGAGGCCCATTACAAAGGCCGGTGGATTCTCGACAACGAGAAGTATGCCCCGGACGCCGTGACCTACCGGGCGAGCTGGGACCACGTCGACGTGGTGCCCGGCGACATCATCGCCATCGCCGACCCGTCCTATGCCGGGGTGCGCTATGGCGGCCGGATCATCGCCGCCGATGACGAGAGCGTCACCATCGACCAGGAGGTCGAGCTCGACGTCTCCGAGGCCTACGAGCTGTCGGTGGTGCTGCCCGATGACACGGTGGAGAGCCGCGAGATATACAACGGCGCCGGCGTGATCAACGTGCTGCGGTTCAACGACCCGTTCTCGACCACGCCGCACCCGGGCGCGATGTGGGTGCTGTCGGGCTCCAATGTCGAGCCGCGCCAGTTCCGGGTGATCTCGGTGCGCGAGACCGAGCGGGGCCAGGTCGAGATCAATGGCGCCTTTCACGACCCGAACAAGTACGAGCGGATCTACTTCGACCGGCGCCTGCCGCCGGCGAGCTATTCGACGTTCCCGACCGGGCCCCTGCTCAAGCCGATCGACCTGGAAGTGCGCGAGTACATCTACGCCTCAGGCACCACGCTGAAGACCGCGGCCTTCCTGAGCTGGAGCAAGCCGAACGACCCCCGCGTGACCTTCTTCGAGATCGAGGTCAAGCGCCCGGGCGGCAGCTGGACCAGCTGGGGGCCACCGACTCAGACCCTGACTGTCGATCTCGGTGACACCGTGCTCGGCGTCTGGGAGTTCCGGGTGCGCTCGCTGGCCACCTTCGCTGGTCAGTCGGACTGGACCACGCATGTCCACAACATGGTCGGCGAGGCGGCGCCGCCCAGCGACGTCGACGACTTCGACATCCAGATCGTCGGCGACCAGGCGTTCCTGACCTGGGACCCGGTGCCCGACCTCGACGTCGAGTTCTACCGCATCCGACACACGCCTCAGCTGATCAACGCCAGCTGGGAGAACGCGGTGGTGTTGATTAACAAGGTGCCGCGCGATCTGTCCCAGATCAACGTGCCGGCACGCACCGGCACCTATCTGATCAAGGCGGTCGACCGCTCGGGCACTGCCAGTGTCAACGCCACGGCGATCGTGGTACGCAATGCCGGCGTGTTCTCGCTGAACGTGGTCGAGAACGTCGACGAGCATATCAGCTGGGGCGGCACGCACGACGGGACCCGGCTGCTCAACAATGCGATCGAGCTCGATCCGGACGCCGATGGCGACTATCCGTCCGGCGGCACCTACGCCTTCGCCGCCTCGGCCGATCTTGGGCAGGTCTACAAGTGCCGGCTCGGTCTCTCGATGCTGGCGGCCGGCAAGGACGTCACCAACACCATGGACAGCTGGTCGACCCTGGTCGACCTCGAGAAGCTGGCCGGCGGTGATAGCTCGCAATGGGACGTGGATGTCCAGGTCCGCACCACTCAGGACGATCCGGCCGGCACGCCGACCTGGACGGACTGGAACGTGGTGACCGTGTCGGACTACGAGGCCCGCGCCTTCGAGTTCCGGGTGGTGCTGACCAGCCTGGCGGTAACAGTGACCCCGTCGATCTCCGAGCTGTCGGTGCAGGTCGACATGCCCGACCGGGTGCTCGGTCAGGACGACGTCACCTCGCAGATCGGCGGCACCACGATCACCTTCAGCCCGGCCTTCAAGAACAAGCCTGCGATCGCCGTCACCGGGCAGGATATGGCGACCGGGGACTACTTCACGCTGACCGGCGCCGGCCGAACCGGCTTCACCGTGGAGTTTTTCGACAGTGGCGGGTCGAGCATCTCCCGCACGTTCGACTGGATTGCCAAGGGTTACGGAGAGGAGAAGGTCTGATGGCCCAGTATGATTGGGGGACGATGGACCCGACGCAGACCACCGGCGTCGACCTGGCCAACCACCTCAACTCGTTTCGCAATGCACGCGACACCACGAACTCGGGGTCGAGCCGGCCGGCCTATGTCAAGGCCGGCACGATGTGGCTGGACACTTCGGGTGGCACGGTCTGGCTGCTCAAGCTGTTCGACGGCACCGAGGACATCACGCTGTTCCAGATCGACACCACGACCAATGTCTGCGTGCCGTTCTCCAACGGGGCCCAGCTCGGCACCGCCGCGGCTCGCGACGTCGGCACCGATGCCCGCAATGTGCTGGCCTACGACGCCAACGGCCGGCTCGGGGTCGGCGGCTCCGCCGGTGCTGGCATCGCCTACTTCCACGGCAATGTCGGGGTCAACGGTCAGATCACCGCCGACAACATCGGCTCGATGGCCGACCGCAACGTCACGATCTCCTCCAACGCGCCGAGCGGCGGCGAGGACGGCGACGTCTGGCTGCAGTACCTCTGAGGGGGCGTCATGGTCGCGAAGACGTATGTCAGGATCGCTGGTACCTGGCGCGAGATCGACGACACCTGGGTCAAGGTGGCGGAGTCCTGGCGACGGGTCCGGCAGACCTATGTCCGCACCGGCGGGCAGTGGCGCACGGCGTTCTCGCGCGACTATGCGGTGACCATCTCGGGCGAGCATCAGAACCTGAACCTGAAGAGCTACCTGCAGACTTACACCGACTGGGACGGGGTGACCCCCACCGATTTCGATGTAACCCTGGACAGCTCGGCCCGGCTGCGTGCCAGCAGCCCGGGCTACTATGGCCTGTACATCGACGACTTCCCGGCCAATACGGTCGTTCGCCTGTACAACTATGGCTACATTCTGGGCTATGGCGGTTCCGGTGGCAACGGCGCCGGGCCGTTCGACAGCGCCGCGGGCAACGGCAATGTCGGCGGTAACGCGCTGTACCTGAACTATCCGGTGCAGATCTGGAATTACGGTGCCATCTGGTCCGGCGGTGGTGGTGGAGGTGGTGGCGCCGGCTGCGGTTACTTCTACGGCTGGCAGGGTGGTTGTTTTCCCCAGGACGGCACTGACACCTGCCGGCGCGGTCCGGAGACCTGGGGCGCGAATGGACCATCCGGTGGGATCGGCGCGGGTGCCCAGAGCGGAGCCGGTGGAGGGGGTGGCGCCCAGGGCCACGTATCGAGCTGCAACTGTTCTGAGGGCAGCGGCTCGGTGACGGTGTACACCGGCGCCGGCGGCAATGGTGGTTATTATGGTCATACCGGCCATGGCGGCTCGCAAGGGGATTGCTTCTACAACTGGGGCAGCCAACTCAGGACCAGCCCGGGCGCCGGTGGGGCCGGCGGCTTCTACGTGATCAACAATGCCTTCGCGACCTGGCATGTCACCGGCAGCACGTCGGGCCGGGTCGCCTGATCCAGGAAGGAGAGCCAGGATGGCGAAATGGGGTGTGGTGCGCGGCGGCGCGTTCACCGGCGAGTTCCTGTGGTTCCCGGACGGCGTGAACGATCCGCCGAAGCCCGATCCGGCGGCCGAGCTGCGTCCGGTCCAGATCGAGGGCTGGGTGTCCGGCTATGACGGGCTGATCTTAGGCCTGGAGGGTCCCAGTTTCGTGGTCACCGCGGAGAAGATCCGCGAGATCTATGACCTGCAATTCCTTCCGACCGCCCGGGCGGGCATGCGCCGGCGGGTCAACGAGCAGGCCGAGGCGGCCCGGCACCGCTTCATCACGCCGGGCGACGGTAAGGCGATGGTCTACCTGGAGAAGCGCAACCAGGCGATCGACCTGCTCGCCAATCATAGCCCGGAGAACCCGCCGCCGGCCGGCAAGTATCTGCTGCTGGAGTCGGGCATCGGCGTGTTCGGTGCCGATGTGTTCGAGAACGCCCAGACGGTGCTGGCCCGCTCGAACCTGTGGACCGTGGTCGCCGCTCAGATCGATGCGATCGAGGCCAATCTGGTCGCCCAGATCGAGGCCGCGCCGACCGACGGCCACGCGTTTTCCTTCCTTCAGGATGCCGAGGAGATGTTCGGTGGCGTCGGAACGTGAGGATCGGGACTGCCGCCCCTGCCGCGAGATGCGCGAGGCGGTGGTCGAGTTCGTATCGGACCCGGTGGCGGCGACCGAGAAATTTAAGGTCGCGGCATCGGACAAGCTCGCAATGATCCGCAACAAGATGCAGAAGTGAGCCACTTCCGGGACTTAGGGTAGGCGGCTGACGACGTTGTCCCTATCCTCTTGGCTGGACGGACTGGAGGTCACCGATGACGTTCGACGCCGGGAAGGTGAACCCTTCGACCCAGTACACAGTGCTCGAGAGGCTGGTTCTGGCCGTCGCCATTCCCCTGCTTGCGGTCTATGCCGGCTGGAGCATGAAGACCTACGACGAGCTGCGGGCCGCCGACTCCGAGCTGTCCCGGCAGGATGCGACGCATTCGGCGCTGATCGACTCGCTGGTTTCCCAGACCGATCGTATGCGCTCTGAGTATGAAGACATGGCCAGCACCCAGTCCTCGATCGTCGAACGGCTGATCCGACTCGAGGAGAAGGGCACCAGCACGCTGACTGTGATCCAGCGGATCGAGGCGAAGGTCGACAGCCTGGACAACGCCCTTCGGGAGCAGCAGGGCACGGACACGTTCCGGTGAACAACGCGTGCAATTGATTGCACTAGACTCGGCATCGGCAAGGAGGCCGTCGCAAGGAGGCGAGGATGCTGGAGACCCTGACCGGCTTCTATTCGACCGGAGCGCCGTTGACGCCGGACGCGGTCGAGGCCGCCGCCAAGGGCATCGGGGTCGAGGTCGCCGTGCTGCAGGCGGTGATTGAGATCGAATCCGCCGGCGCCGGCTTCATCGATGACCCGGACCACGAGGTCCTGCGTCGGTCCACCGGTGACGCCCTGACCGACCTCGCGCTGCCGACCCGTCTGCCCCGCATCCTCTACGAGCCGCACGTCTTCGGTCGGCTGGTGCCCGACCCGCCATTCGGCGCCGCCTCGGCCGGCGTCTGGGCCGAGCACTGGGGCGAGGTCGACTATGTCGGCGGGCTGGGCGAGTGGGAGCGCCTGGCCAAGGCAATGACCTTCGACGCCGAGGCTGCGCTGAAGTCCGCGAGCTGGGGCCTGTTCCAGATCATGGGGTTCAACCATGAAGCCTGCGGCTTCGGCACAGTGCAAGATTTCGCCGCGGCGATGGCGCGCGACGAGGCTCACCAGCTGCAGGCCGTGCTCGGCTTCCTGAAGACCACCAAGCTGGTCGAGCCGCTGCGCGCCAAGGACTGGGCTGCCTTCGCTCGCGGCTACAACGGGCCCGGCTACTGGCGCAACCGGTACGCCCAGAAGCTCGCCCAGGCCTATGACCGCGCCCGCGGCGCCGCGCCGGCGACCCTGATCAAGCTGGGCAGCGCCGGGGCTCGAGTGGTGTCGGTGCAGAAACGCCTCGGCCTGGTTCCCGACGGTATCTTCGGACCGAAGACCCACGACGCCGTGGTCGCCTTCCAGCAAGCGGCCGGGCTCACCGCCGACGGGATCGTCGGCCGCAAGACCTGGGGAGCGCTGTTTCCCAGCTGACCAAGGAGGGTTCCCATGGACGGGAAGAACGCGTTTAAGTCGAAGACGGTGTGGGGCATCATCTCGATGGCCGCGGTGTATTTCGGCGGCAAGTACGGCCTGCCCGAGACGGCCGTCACCGAGATCCTCAACATCGCGCTGGACGTCGGCTTCGCCGCCGGCACCGGCATCGCCCTGATCGGCCGCAAGTTGGCCAAGGAAGGCATCCGGCTGCCGTTCGTCGGCGGGTCGACCACCGTCAAGGTGCTCGCCGTCCTGATCCTGCCGCTACTGCTGGTCGGCTGCGCCAGTTCGCCGGTTGGCGACGCCTTCGGGGCCAAAGAGGGCGAGACGCCCCAGCAGAAGGCGTTTCGGCTCACTGGCGAGTACGTGTACGGCGCGATTGGCACTGCGGCTGTCGCTGACCTGGTCTCCGGCTCCGCGCGCCAAGCTATCTGTGACGCCGAGACGGTCGCCTTCCTGGCGATGGGAGACGTCCAGCGGGCCTTCAGCACCGGCGATGAGGATCTGCTGAGCACGGCGCTGCTCACGCTGTCCCGGTCGGCCTCGGCTCTGGCTGCCCAGGCCTCGCTGCAGGCGACCGCTGTGGAGTCGGCGCCGGCTGGCGGGGTCGATCCCGAGGTGCTGGCCGGCATCGCCAAGGGTTCGGCGACGATCGCGGCGATGCGGCTCTACCGCCTGTCATTCCGCCAGCAGGTCGCCGCCATGCAGGAAGCTGGCGAGCAGCCCACCGCGGCCGAGATGGAGGCCCTGGAGGCCCAGGCGGCCGACCTGCATGCCCGGGTCCGGGCCGTCTGCGAGGCCGCCTGATGATCGGCGGCGAGGCCAACTACCGGCTCTTCGCTGAGAGCCTGCAGCGCCCGGTCGTCCTGGTGCACGGGTTCCGGTTCGATCCGGACGCCCGGCATCGCCGGGACCGGCCCGACGGTCTCTATGACGAGTGGCGTAGTCACCTCGGTCGGCCGGTGATCCGCTTCGGGTACTACGCGGCGCCGGCCGGGCTGGGCACGCTTTGGAAGGCCTGGCGGGCGAGGCACTGGAACACCTACAGCTGGGCCTGGGAGCTGGCCGCTACCCAGGCGGCACCGCGCCTGGCCCGACTGTTCGGGCACGTCGAGGGACCTGTCGACGTGATGTGTCACAGCCTGGGCTCGCGGGTGGTTCTGGAGGCGTTGCAATTGATTGCAAGCACGGCACGCCACCGTATCCACCGAGTGCTGCTCCTGAACGGCGCCGAGCACCGACCGGCCGCCCTGGCCGCAGCGCGTCGGATGGACGCGACAGAGTTTCTCAATGTCTGCGTCGAGACCGATGCCGTGCTGTCGGTGCTGGGCGGCTGGTTCTCGCCGGAGATCGGCTACTACCCCTGCATTGGACATGTCGGGCTCGGGCCGCTCGCGCCGGCGAATTGGCACGACGTCCAGCTCGACGACCCCGACGTGATCGCCTGGGGCGACGAGCGCGGCATGGACCTCGCCGGCGATCGCCCCGGATGCATTCTGGATCACTGGTGGACCCAGCGGCATGTCGGGAACTGGAAGCTGTACAGAGGCTTCCTCGACGAAGGCCAGGCTTTTCTAAAGGGATTGCCCGGTCGGGCGTAGTGCAGGAATGCGACCACCCAAGACCTGGCCGATGGGGTTCCGGACCGGGTCGTGGTATGGGGATTGTCGGCAATCCGTTGCTGACGGCGACCTAGGATAGGGAATCAGGACCATGCCGTTCACGAACGCTGCGCTGAACTACATGCTTGACCAGCTGGGCGCCAACAAGGCGACCCACGCTTCGCTGCACACCGCCGATCCCGGGTCGACCGGCACCAACGAGGTCTCCGGCGGCTCGCCGGCCTATGCCCGTCAGGCTATGACCTGGAACGCCGCGGCCTCGGGCAACCTCGACAGCTCGAACCAGCCCGCTTTCGACGTGCCGGGCGGTGTCACGGTGACCCATGCCGGGTTCTTCGACGCCCTGACCGCAGGCAATTTCCAGGGTTCGGCGGCGCTGGCCAGTTCGGAGACCTTCGGCGCCCAGGGCACCCTGACGCTGACCGACGCCGACCTGTCGCTCAGCTGACCCGATCTGACCGCAGGAGGGAGCGATGTCCCTGCACGGCGCCAAGTTGATCGAGGACGGCGACGCCACCGGGCCTTGGGTCGAATGGGCCGGTGGCAGCGGTACTTTCGCGGTGGTCGCCGGCACCTGGAACGGCGCGACCGTCAAGCTGCAGCTGCTCGGCCCTGACGGCAGCACGGCGCTCGACGTGACGGACGCCTCGTTCACCGCCGACGGCTACGTCAACTTCGAGTTGGGCGTTGGCAAGATCCGGGCCTTCGTCAGCGGTTCGCCCGCCAATGTCTTTGCCCTGGTCAGTTACAGCGCGATGTTTGCCTATCCCTGACCTCCGGTCGCCAAGAAAGCCCCGCCAGCACCGGTTGGCGGGGTCTTTTCTGTTCTGGTCGAATACTTTAGGAGAGCGTCAATTATTCATTGACTTCGCTGCATACAGGGCTAGACTGGTGTTGGTTCTTTCCAACCAAAGACGCCAATGCTCAAGGAGGAGATGATGGCGGAAACCATGACCCAGGCCTCGCAAATGATGATCGGTTCCGAGGGGGGGTTCGACTACCTGAAGATCGCCGAGAAGGATGGTGTCGCCCTCGGCATCAAGCCGTACTTCGAGCGTCACTATTCGGGTCCCTATATCGCCGGGTTCCGGCTGCGCGCGGCGCCGGCCGATCTCGCCCTCCAGAACCCGGACAGCTACGACCAGGACAAGGAGACCGAGGTCACGGCCGAGCAGGTAACGTCGGCCTTCCCGTTCCAGTGGCATAAGCAGCCGTCTGGTCCCGGTCGCGCCCTGCGCGCATCGCTGAACGTGATCGCAGTGGTGCCGAACTACGGTGACTGGGGTATGATCAAGAAGGTGATCGAGGAGAACCCAGTCGCCGAGAAGATGGTCGGCAGCCTGTTCGAGTCGGCGTCGGTCGAGCTCGGCACCGACGAGGCCGCTGCCTTCATCAGGAACAAGTGGCTCGACGTCATCAACAAGCATATCCCGACGACGGAGAACCTGCAGGAGTGGGCCACCCACGTCAAGGCCTGGGCCAGCGACGCCGGCGATAACGTGATCGAGGTCGACTTCAGCAAGCCCAGCTGATCGCTGCCACCGTATGAGCCCCGCATGGTCCTGCCGTGCGGGGCTTTTTCATCCAGAGGACGGGGGAGGGGTGAATGGCATCCAAGCTGGCAGAAGCGATCCGCGAGGCCGGGGACATGGCCGCGGGCATCTTGCTGTACCGCATCCGGTTCTGGTCGCAGTTCCGGATGCTGGAGTGCGACGGGCGGTTCTGGGTGGCCCGGTCGCGCGAGGACTGGTGCGAGGATAGCGGACTGTCGCTGAAGCAGTTTCGTCGAGCCGCGACGGAGCTCGCCGAGAAGGGTCTGATCGACCGTCGACAGGCCTATATCGGCGGCACCAAGAAGGTCTGGTTCACGGAACAGACCGAGACCCCAAAGGGCCCGTCCGGGCCCGTTGCTCAGAATAGCAAAAGGCCCGAGAGGGCACTTTGCTCAGGGACCAAAAGGCCCCATAGGGCCCGATCTCTTTTTAGAGAGAAAAGTAGGAGAGGAGAAAAGGGCGACGCTGCCGCGTCGCTTGACCTCGGCCCGGAGACCGAAGAAGATTCCGGGAGAAGTTCCAAGGATGGAAACGAGGAGGGTTACGCCGTGAAGGCAGAAGATGTCCTGGCGAACCGGACCTGGGAGCTGAAGCCGAAAGGCAAGGCCGTTGATCCCGATGCTCCCAAGCAGCTCGTGACGCAGTGGCTGAAGGCGGTGTCCGGGGACGGGACGTTCGCCAAGCTGACCGGCAAGCAGCAGGGCCAGATCGGCCAGTTCGCCAAGGCGGTGGCCTCGGCCGAGCGGCCGTCCGAGGTGCTGGGGCGGGTGCTCGCCGACTGGTCGGGCTTCGTCGCCCAGGTCCGGGCCGATAAGGGCCTGCAGTTCGTGCCCGAGAAGCCGGATGTCGGCTTCGCGCTCAAGCACGCCGAGACGGCCGTCAACTGGTTCCGGCAGGGTCAGGGCCCGGCCCAGGCCACGAAGGCGCCCCACGACCTCCTGAAGGCGATGGGGGTGAAGGAATGAACCGGACGCCCGAGGAAGCCTTTCAGGCTGGCGTGCTGCACCGGCCGGTGCACGAGCGGCTGGTCGAGGCAATCAGCGACGTCACCCGGGATGCGGCGGTGCATCCCAGTTTCGTCTACACCCCGATCGACGAGTTCGTGTCGAAGGGCGAGGCGCTGTGGGTGCGGCGGTTCCGCCAGCACGCCCATGATGGCTACGCCGGGCTGTGTTATGTCGGCCCGTTCAACCCGCCGGTCGAGGACCGGATGGCGGCGATCGCCGGCGCCCTGCTGCGTAACTTCATCCGCGCCAAGGTGATGACCTTGCAATCAATTGCACAAGCGGCGCGGGAGAACGACCTGCCGCAGGCGTCGTGCCTGTTGGTGCCCAACTTCTTCACCCGCAAGAGCGAAGGAGGCGGTCTCGATCACTGGAAGATCGGGCTGTTGCAGGAGGTGCTGCTGACCCGCTGGGCGGAACGGCAGCAGACGGTGCTGTACTGCTCGAGCCTGGACAGCCTGGGCTCGGAATATGGTGCCTTCTTCCGGCAGCACATCGAAGCCCACTACTTCGTGATCGACGGAGCCGCGCTGTGAACACGATCGGGTATCGCTACCTGTACGCCGTGATGCAGAGCCAGGATGCGTCGACCCTGACCCTGTCGGGCAACCTGGAGCATCTGTTCAACGATGCTGAGAAGGAGGCCTACGAGTTCGTCAGACAGTTCTGCCGCAAGTACGGCAAGCCGCCAGCCCCGGAGACCTTCGAGGAGAAGTTTGGCCAGGCCGTGCTGTCGGCCGCCGAGACGCCGGCCTTCTACCTCGACGAGCTGTTCAACCGCTTCAGCCACGGCACGATCAAGAAGTCGATCCAGGCCGCAGCGGAGATCCTCAAATCGGGCGAGGACGGGGCAGCCGACAAGGCTGCCGACCAGGTCCTGACCGACCTGCTCGACATGGCCACTAAGCGCCAGTCCAATCTGCTGACCGACTTCCGCGACGCCTACGACATCGTCTGGCCGCTGCTGCTGCAGAAGGTCAAGCTGGGCGACGACTTCGGCGTCCAGTTCGGCTGGCCCACCCTCGACCAGATGGTGGTCGGGCTGCGCCGCGGCGACCTGGTGTCGTTCGTCGGTCGGCCCGCCCTGGGCAAGTCGTGGATGCTGCTGTGGATCGCCCTCAACGTCTGGGGCAAGCAGCTGAAGCCGGTGCTGTTCGTCTCGATGGAAATGTCCGCCGAGCTGATCCATGAACGGGTCGCGGCGCTGTACACGCACAAGCCCTACCGGATGTTCAAGACCGGGCAGATGACGACATACCCGGTCGACCACAAGGGCCAGATCAAGACGCTGCTGAAGGACGTGAAGGACCACCCGGTGCCGTTCCACGTCATCGACGCCAACCTGTCGGGCACGGTGCGGGACATCGTCGGATACGCCATGCAGCTGAAGCCGGCGTTGGTGGTGGTCGACGGCGCCTACCTGCTGGAGCACCCCTACGAGCGGGACCGATACAAGCGGGTGGCGGAGAACACTGACCTGCTGAAGAAGGAGCTCGCCAAGGTGGCGCCGACCGTCGCCAGCTGGCAGTTCAAGCGCAAGGACAAGAAGAAGAAGGATGAGGACCCTGATCTCGACGACATCGGCTACTCCGACGCCATCGGCCAGCACTCCAGCGTGGTGCTCGGCCTGTTCCAGGAGGACAGCGTCGAGACGATCGTCCGCCGGCGCATCAACATCCTGAAGGGCCGGTCGGGCGAGACCGGGCAGTTCTTCGCCTCCTGGAATTTCCAGGCGATGGACTTCAGCGAGGTGGCGGAGGTCTCGCTGGAGGAGCTGCAATACTAGCTTTGTCCAGCATCGCCAATGCGTTAGACTGTTCGCAGACCCTCGGGTCACCACAGCTCTCAAGGAGGAGATGAAGAGATGGCTGTGACCATCAAGGTTCAGGACAAGTCCGAGATCGACGCTCTCAAGGAGCTTTCCGGCAATGGTGCCGAAGCTGGGGCCGGGTCGAACCTCGCCCCGCTGATTGACGAGCTCGGCCAGATCGACGAGGAGGTGGTCAACCTCCAGGCCTCGATCGACGAAACCGTCAAGAAGATTGCTCAGTACAACGCTCGGGCCAAGGAGTTGCGCGAGCAGCTGGCCGACGCGGCCTACGACTCGCCCGACGAGAGCGGCATCAAGCAGGGTCAGGCATACATCGCCGACATCGGCACGGCGAGTCGGTCGCGCGAGGTCACCGACAAGAAGCGGCTGCTGGAGATCCTTGGGGTCGAGCAGTTCCTGGCGCTGGCCAGCTTCAAGCTCGGCGACCTCGATCGGTACCTCACCGAGCCGCAGCGCGACGAGGTGATCGAGACCAAGCGCGACCGCACCAAGCGGACGATCAAGACCCGCCGCAAGGCCTGAAATCCCAAGGATGGGAGAGCCTGATGAAGTACCGTCTCGAGATCGAGACCGAGGCCACGCTCGGTGACCTCGTCACCACCCTGCAGCTGTACAGCCCGGACCCCGTGACGTTCACCCGGCTGGAGCAGATCAGTGAGGGGCCGGCGCCGAAGCCGGCCTTCCGTCCCCGAACCAACGGCAAGGCCTCGCAGGGCCATAGCCGCAACTGGCAGCACTTCGTCGTCTACACCAAGGGTGCCGACGGCCGGGCCCAGGTCGACATCGATGCGTCGCTGGAGAAGCTCGGACTGACCGAGGACCAGCTGATGGCCGCACCCTGGAAGCGGGGCACGGCCGAGCAGCGGGTCAAGGCGGCGCCGGGAGGAGGAAGGTCATGACCGAGACTGACCGGCCCTGGACACCCTTCACGATCGAGGAGAAGACCGGACGTGTGACCAGTCGGCTGCCGCCGGACGAGTCCATCGTCGAGGTGTTGCTGACCGACGGCACGGTCGAGCGGGCCTTCTACACGCATAGCCTCTACGAGCCGGGGGACTTCGAGTTCGCGCCGGTCGACGAGAACGACGAGCCGTGCGATCTTGAGAGTTTCGTATCCCGGCTCGTGGCCTGGCGGCCTACGTCGTAGGTCATGGACGAGCAGCGCATCGGGGCGTTCCTGAAGGCGATCGGGAGCGCCCCCGTGCCGTCCCAGCGGAGCGGGTGGGTGGTTGCGCGCTGTCCCCTCGCGCCCTGGACCCACGGCAAGGGCCAAGACAAGAACCCGTCGTTCGGGGTCAGGATCGAGCCGGGCGACAGCCGGTGTCATTGCTTCAGCTGCCACTTCGCCGGCTCGCAGACCATGCTGGTGCAACGGCTGGGAGACCTCAAGGCGCCGATCGACAAGAAGACTGCCTTGCAATTGATTGCACAGGCGGAAGACGAGGACCCGATCGACGTCTTCGATATCCCGGACTATGGCGAGGTCAAGAAGGTCAGCCAGCCCGAACCGTTTCCGGAGCATCTGCTGGAAGCCATGGAGCCCGCGGTGTTCGAGGGCGTATGCCACCCGTATCTCGCGGAACGCGAGGTATCAGCCCCGATCGCCGGTTTCCTCGATATCCGCTACGACGACTATCGCGACCGGATCGTCTTCCCGGTGCGCGACTTCGCCGGCCGGCTGGTCGGTCTGCACGGCCGGGCCTGTGGCAATCAGCAACCCAAGTACCTGATGTACCCCTGGAACCATCGGACGAACCCTATGTGCTGGCTGGGCGAGCACTGGGTCGATCTCGACCGTCCGGTTGTGATGGTCGAGTCGGTGTTCGACCTTGCCCGGACACTGGAGGTGTACCGCAATGTGGTGACGCCGCTGACCTCCTCGCTGTGGGAGGACAAGCTGTCGCGAATGGCCGGCGCGACCGAGATCGTCACCATCTTCGATGCCGACGAGGCCGGCGATCTCGCCCGCCAGAAAGTAAAGGAAAAGTACAAGTCGGCATCGGTCCGCCATGTCTACCTGGAGCTCGGCCAGGACCCCGGAGACACGCCGGCCGAAGAACTGTACGAGCGCCTTGAACATCTGGTCGATGTTGAGGCTTTTTTCCTTCAGTCGGCAGGGTCCCCATAGTAGAATCATCAGCGACCCGATGGGTCATTCATCGTTCACTGGATGTGACGCAAGGAGGCAAGCGATGCCTGTCACGATGAAGAGCAAGGAGACCGGCGAGGCCAAGGCCCCGTCGTGGCTCAAGAAGGGCAAGGACGCCAAGCAGCGGCTCGAACAGGCCGAGACCGAGGCCCAGCTGGCCCGGGAGCAGTCCAACAAGCTGTGGCCGTTCCGCCTCAAGGAAGGCGAGGAGAAGATCGTCACCTTCCTGGATGGCGATGTCGACGAGGACGGCGACCTGGTCGGCGGCGGCATCAGTGCGCTGCACACCGTGCGGGTCGGGGCGAACCGCTGGGAGACTCTGATCTGCTGCCAGGAGGCCGGGGAATACTGCCCGATGTGCGCAGACGGTGACCGGCCCTCGGTCGTGGTGTTCCTGAGCCTGATCGACCACACGCAGTACACCGTCCAGAAGGGCCAGAACACCGGCCAGGTCCGCAAGGACCAGAAGCGGCTCTACCTCGCCAAGACCCAGGCCCGGGCGTACCTGCAGAAGATCGCCGCCAAGCGCAATGGCCTGCGCGGTGTCACCATCGAAATCAGCCGGTCGAACGACAAGGCGCCCAACTGCGGTGACGTGTTCTCGGTTGAGGGCAAGATGACCGAGGAGGAGCTGGTCAAGACGTACGGCGAGGAGCTGACCATGCCGCCCAACTATGAGAACGAGCTGACCTACCGGTCGCCGGAGGAGCTCCAGCAGATGGGCATCGGCAAGCCGTTCTCCGGCGTCGGCGGCGAGACCGGACCGTCCGAGGTCGACACCAAGCAGCTCGAACAGCAGCTGTAACCGGGCCGCCCCTCCGGCCCGGTCGTGGGGCGCCGCCAGCCTCCCCTCCCCAGGCGGCGCCCCACACCTCTCCCATGGATGGGACCTGCGGATGACGACGTTCGTGAACCAGCTGATCCAGCATCAGCACCCGGAATGGACCGGCGCCCTGGCGGCCTACCCCTACTCCAACGCGCTCGCCGAGCAGTTCAAAGCGACGACCCGGTTCGGCGATCCCTACCTGCTGTACAAACGCATGGGCGGTACGATCCTGCTGCCTCGGGCGGTCTGTCCCGAGCCGGTGAACGATCGTCGGGCCCCGGGCGAGCCGGTCGATTTCTCGGTCAGCTTCGAGCCGCGCAACGAGGAGCAGGCCCGGGTGATCGAGGAGACTGTCCAGTTCCTCAAGGAGGGCCGGTCCGGCTGCCTGCAGGCGCCGACCGGCTTCGGCAAGACCGCGGTGACCATGCCTGTGATCGCGCATATCGGCCTGACCACGCTGGTCGTCCTGTTCAAGGAGGACCTGATGAAGCAGTGGCACGGTGAGCTGAAGCGGTTCCTCGGCCTCGCCGACCACGAGATCGGCATCGTCCAGGCCGACAAGTGCGACGTGCTGGGCAAGAAGGTAGTGTTGGCGATGGGCCACAGTCTGTGCAAGCCCGATCGCTACCCCAGCTACGTCTACGACTGGGCCGGGATGATGATCATCGACGAGGTGCACCGGGTTGCTGCGGAGACCTTCTCGGAAGTCTGCTCGCTGGTCTCGGCCCGGTTGCGCCTCGGTTTGTCGGCCACGCCCGAGCGGTCCGACGGCAAGGAGCTGCTGATCTTCAGCCATATCGGCCCGGTGCGGGTGAAGGCCCATCTGGAGCAGGTGGTGCCCAAGGTGATACGCTATCGCTCGCCATGGACGGTGCCGCGGCGGATCGTGCGCAAGGGCGGCCGGCGGGTGGTGCAAAAGATCCCGCATGTTGCCGGCAAGACCGGCCATCTGCTGAAGGCGATGGCGCGGGACGATGCCCGCAACCGGCTGCTGACCGAGCTCGCGGTGACGGCGCATCTCAAGCAGCGCAACACGGTGATGTTCTTCGACACGCTGGAGCACATCCGCACCATGCGCAAGCTGCTGGTTGCCGCCGGCGTGCCCGGCAAGGACATCGGGGACTATGTCGGCGGCATGTCAGAGTCCGAGCTCGACCGGTCGAAGGCCAAGCCGATCATCCTGGCGACCTATGCCATGATGAAGGAGGGTACCAACATCCCCTGGCTTGACACAGTGATCCTCTGCACGCCGAAATCGGACGTGCGCCAGGCCGTGGGCCGTATCCGCCGGGAGTATCCCGGCAAGAAGCAGGCTGTCGTCATGGACATCCGCGACGACGACAGCCCGGTGTTCAAGGGATATGCGCGCAGCCGCGAGAAGTGGTATCGCTCGATCGGCTGCCAGATCGTCGACCTGTAGACCAAGGAAGGAGGGCCGGATGCCCGTCGAGATCAAGTCCAAGACTGCCCAAGGCAAGGCGACCACGACGGTCAAGACCCCGGACGGCCACGAGGCGACCACCGAGGAGAAGGTGGGCCAGCCCGCACTGTTCACCAAGCCGTGGGTGAATGTCGGGGTGAAGACCGGTCTGACCAAGAATCTGGGCAACTACGAGAGCGCCCGGATCGACGTGTCGATCGACATTCCCTGCCAGCACGAGGAGATCAACGAGGTCTACGCCTGGGCGACCCAGTGGGTCGATGACCGGCTCGAGGAGCGTCTGGCGCAGATCAGCGGAGACGACTGATGCCCACGGTCAACGACCTGCTGGGTACGTTCCAGAAGGACTATGGCGCGGCGGTCGGGTCGAAGGGGGCTCAGATGCAGGATGCCGAGCGGCTGCCCACCGGCATCTTCCCGTTCGACCTGGCCACCGGTGGGGGATTCCCCCGCGGCAAGGTGGCTATCGTCTACGGGCCGGAGAGCTCGAACAAGACGAACCTCTGCCTGAAGGCGATCGCCATGCACCAGGCCCTGTGGCCGGACCAGAAATGCGTGTTCGTCGACATCGAGAACAGCTTCGACCCGCAATGGGCCGCGCTGATGGGGGTCGATGTCGACGAGCTGATCGTGATCTGGCCGGACTACGCTGAGCAGACCGTGGACATGGTCGAGGCGTTCCTGTGCGCCGATGATGTCGGCATGGTGGTGATCGACAGCCTGGCGGCGATGGTCACCACGCAGGAGCTCGACAACTCGGCGGAGAAGGCCAATGTAGGTGGCTCGGCGCTGGTCACCGGCAAGCTGGTGCGCAAGACCACGCACGCCCTGAACCTGGCCCGCAAGGCCGGCCGGCTGCCGACATTGATCTACATCAACCAGACCCGGTTCAAGATCGGGGTGATGTACGGCAACCCGGAGACCATGCCGGGCGGCAACGCGCCGAAGTTCCAGTCCGGCCTGACGATCCGCACCTACGGAAAGAACATCAGCGACCCAAAGGTGATCAAGGACCGGCCGATCCTCAAGGAGACCAAGATCCAGATCACCAAGTCGAAATGCCCGATCTACGCCGACTCCGCGGAGTTCCGGCTGGTCGTCCATCCCCACAAGGGGCTTCAGGTCGGCGAGACCGATGACTGGAACAGCGTGTCAGCCTGGATGAAGGACATGGGCATGCTCGACAAGGCACCGGGAGGCTGGACCATGCTGGGAGAGAAGTATCCCAACCTGGAGGCCTGCCGGCAGCGACTGGTCGGCGATCCAGCCTTCGGCACCAAGGTGCGTCAGACAATCATCGACACCGCCCTCAAGCAGGGAGGGCAGGGGTGAATCCGTATCTCGCCCGCAAGCGCGGCCAGCGCATCGGCGACCCGGGCCGGGCCTCGGAGAGGCGTCTCGCCCGCCGCCTGGGTGGTCGCCAGATCCCCGGCTCGGGCGCCGGCGCAGAGAAGGGCGACATCGACCTGCCGGCCTTCCGGGTGGAGGCGAAATCGACCACCGGCAGCAGTCTGGGCTTGCAGTACCGATGGCTGTCGAAGATCGTGGACGAGGCGCGGATGGCCGGCAAGAGCCCGGCCGTGGCGCTGACCTTCACGCATGCCGACGGGCGGCCGGTGCCGGACGGGCGATGGATCGCGATCCGGGAGGAGGAGTTCCGGAGATTGACGGAGGCCAGGGATGGCGAAATGGCTGAAGACGCTGAAGGAGCATAAGGGCGAGCATCGCCTGAAGCGGTATCTGCACAAGAAGCTGGCGCATCGCAGTCCGCCCCGGTCGCGGATCAACATGCACGCATCGGAGCTGACCAAGGGCACGTTCTGTCCGCGAGAGTGGGCTCTGATGGACCTCACCAAGTACAAAGCCCCCGACCAGTTCATTTCGACCTCGCTGGCCACGACCTTCTCGATCGGCCGGCTGGTTCAGGACATGGTGATCGACTGGCTGGTGGAGTCGGGCCGGGCGGTCACCGATTGGCGCTGCGTCGCGTGCAAGCAATTGCACGAGCTCACGGTGAGACCAGTGGCTTGTCACGGATGCGGCTGCACGGCGTTGGCGCCCGAGGAGCACCGGTTCCGATCGCAGGAGACCGGCATCGGCTGCGGCATCGACTGCTTCGCCAGGACCAACGGCGACCGCTTCAAGCTGGTCGAGGTCAAGTCGATCGACAAGGAAGAGTTCAAGAAGCTGCTGATGCCGATCGCCGAGCACCGCCAGCGCACCAATCTCTACCTCCGCATCGTCGCCGACAGCGGACACCCGTTCGCCGACAAGGTCGATCTCGACAGCGCGATCGTGCTCTATGTCTCGAAGGGGGGCTTCGGCTGTCTCGACAAGGAGGTCGAGGCCTATGACTTCCCGGACGACAAGTACAGTCCGTTCAAGGAGTATGCAGTCGCCCGCAAGGACGAGGATACCGACGACCTGTGGATCAAGGCGGGGCTGTACCATCGGTTCCGCACTTGGGTCGATCACCCTATGCCGGCGGGTGTCTGCGACAACGCCCAGTGCGAGCGGGCGAAGAAGTGTCCGGTGAGCAGCGCCTGCTTCGCCGCGGACGCACCCCAGCCGGCCCACCCGGTCGATCTCGAGGAGGCCCTGGCATGACGCTCGCGCTCGGTCTCGACATCTCGTCGACCGCCACCGGAGCGGTGATGCTGTGTCCGGGCCCGCAGATCGTGATCGAGAGGGTGATCCAGGCGCCGAAAAAGAAGTGGTACGGGCGCTACAGCGCGATGGCCGACCAGCTGTCCTCGCTGGTGATCGAGACCCGGCCCGACGTGGTGGTGATCGAGGATTATGGCTACGCCAACGCCCACACGCTGGTGCCCCTGGTCGAGGTCGGCACGGTGCTGCGTTGGTTTCTGCTGCAGCACGGCCTGTCGTTCCACCTGGTGGCGCCAGCGACTCTGAAGAAGTTCGTCACCGGCACCGGCAACGCCAAGAAGGAGCAGATGATGATGCAGGTGTTCAAGCGCTGGGGCTACGAGGCGCCGTCGAACGACCTGGCCGACGCCTTCGGTCTGGCCTGCATGGGCCTCGCCGCGCTCGACCACCTGACCGATCTGACCAAGGCGCAGGACGAGGCGATGGCCAAGATGCGCCATGTCTCGGTCGAGGCTGCCTGAGTGTCAATTCATTTGCAATTGATTGCACTCATGGTACCGTAATCGTATCGAAACCCAAGGAGGGAAAGACAGGATGTCAGTCGCAACGATGGCCGTGCTCGACGGCATGCAGGGTCAACCGGCCAAAGCCGAAACCCCGTCCGACACCCAGGCCCAGAACCAGCAGGAGGCTGACGTGGCCCAGACCCCGAGCCCGGCCGAGATCAACAAGATGAACGGCAAGCAGCTCGATGCGCTGTACGGCCAGATGCCGTGGGAGATCGACAACTACTCGACGCTCAAGGTCGCCGATAAGAAGGCGGCCCTGATCCAGGCTCTGTATCCCGACAGTGCCGGCGCGGTCGCCACCCAGGGGTCGGTACTCAACGGCGAGATCGTCGAGGGCAACACCGACCTGATCGCCAAGACGGCGTTCGAGATCGAGAACCTGAACGAGAGCCAGTGCCATGCGGCGCTGCACCAGATCGTCGAGGACACCGAGTTCTCGTTCTTCAAGATGGGCGGCGTGCTCTCGAAGATCCAGGAGAACGGCTGGTTCGGCGAGCACGGGTCGCTGAAGGAGTACATCGAGGCCGAATTCAACATCAAGTACCGGACGGCGATGTACGCGATCCAGATCTACAACGACCTGGTCGAGGCCGGCGTCCCCTGGGACAAGGTGAAGGCGGTCGGCTGGACCAAGATCAAGGAGGTCTCGCCAGTCCTGACCTCGGACAACGTCGATCACTGGGTGGAGAAGGCCAAGACCCTGACCACCAAGGAGCTGATCGAGGAGGTCAAGCAGTTCAAGGGCGAAGGTGAGTCGAACTCGGGTGGTGACGACGCGGCGCCGGCCAAGACCACGACGATGACCTTCAAGGCCCACGAGGATCAGGCCGAGACGATCAAGTCGGCGCTCGACAAGGCCAAGGAGGCCGCGGGCACCACGGTCGACACGGTGGCCCTGGAGTTCATCTGCCTGGAGTTCGTCAACAACTTCTCCGGCCAGGGTGGCGAGCCGGCCGGGCCACCGAGCGCCGAGGTGTTCCAGTCGATCGGCTACGAGAAGGTGCTCGAACTGTTCGAGGAGGCTTTCCCTGACATCAACTTGGCGGTTGAAGTCTGACCAAGATTGCTCGCAAGAGAGCCCCGCAGAATGTCTGCGGGGCTTTTTTGTATCCCTATTCAACTCAATGTCCCTTTGTGATAGAACGTATGCACGTCATCGCTCAAACCAGGAGGGTATGGGATGACCCGCGCGACACAACCGACCTTCATTTCGCCGCTCTGGCGCGAAGATAAGGGGGGCGAGTGGCGGATCACCTGTTTACAGGACGGCACGCAATGGGACATGACCCTCGGTGCTGATCGTGCGGAAGCCGAATCCGTCGTGAAGGGGCTTGTTTCCGCGGAGGCGATGCACAGGGTTCCAACCAAGAAATTGTTCCGGGCGATCGCTCAGGTGGCGTCGGCCGGGACCGGCCGGGCGACCGGCTGATGGCTCAGGTTCAACGGGGTGGTAGATGGCAAATCGAGGCATGAAAGAAGACGCTCAGATCGCGGTCGGCTTAGAGGAGGGGTTGAGCGCCTTCTTCAGGATGATCTACCGCGGTGTCACGGCCCCCCACATTCCGGCAACAGCCCTGGTGATGGTCGGCACAACTTTACTGCTTGGGGCCTACGACAAGCGGACGGTTGTCGAATGGCTCCGAGGCATGGCCGATCAGATCGAAACTTCTTGATATCCTTGAGGATCGTCGGTCGTATGATCCAAGGATGTGCCCTTAGAAACTGAATCGCGATTGCCGCAAGTGTGGAGAGGGCTGTAAGATAGAGGTACCGCTGTGCACGCGTTCAAGTCGTCAGGGGTGACCGCTAGATGTTGCAACGGAAACAAGAAGAACAGGACAGGCCCCCCGATCTGATGACCCCCCAGGAGGTCGCTGATCTCCTCCGAGTCAGTCGCCGGATGGTCCAGATGATGGCGCACGATGGTAAGCTGCCCGCGATCCGCGTCGGCAGCCGCTGGCGCATCCCGAGAGACCAACTGACAAGGTGGATGACCCAAGGATGGCAAGAGTCTACCGTCGAAAGGACAGCCCGCGTCTCTACCTCGAATACGAGGACGAGCGCGGCCGAACGACTCGACATTCTTCTGGAACGTCGGACTGGCAAGAAGCTGAGATCCAGCTGAAGCAGCTTCTTGCTGAGGTCGAGCGCCGCAAGGCGTTCCGCGATCAGCCCAAGTTCATCGAAGTGGCGATGGCGCTGATCGACAGCCAGAAGAAGCCGAACACCCGAGAAAGCATGGAAAGCTCCCTGATCCGCTGGTCGTTGTACCTGGATCAGGCGGGGTTTGACCCCAGGACGATGTACCTGGGCGAGCTGACCATAGAGCTGGTGGCTGGTTTCATCGCCCACGAGCGAGCCCGAGGCGTCGGCGATCCGTCGATCCGGGTGCGTCTGAGCTTCGTGTCCAAGGTGTTCGAGACCGCGGTGATCCGCAGGAACCCGGTGCGCGAACTGCTGATGACCCGGGAGATCAAATTCAAGAAGGCCCGGCCTCAGGTGCGCCCGATCACCAAGGGCGAGGAGAAGGCCCTGCTCGACGCCTGCAACCGCATCGACCACGCCTGCATGATCGTGGTGGCGATTGAATGCGGCCTGCGTCCGAATGAGATCTACGCGATCACGCCGGAGCACGTCACCGGCAAGCGCACCTTCCTGCTGCCGGCGTCGATGAACAAGGACTCGACGATCCGCACCGTGCCGATCACCAATCGGGCGATGGACGCGCTGCGCCAGGTTTGGCCGAAAGAGGAGACCGCGCTGTTCTTCCCGTCGCGCCGGGGCAACGGGCGGTACTACACGGCGTCCTGGTGGGGCGGGGTGCGCAAGCGGGCCGGCGTCGACCCCAAGATCCGCTTCTACGACTGCCGGCACACTTTCGCCACGCGCTACCTGCAGGACGGCGGTCGGATCGAGAAGCTCCAGCGCATCCTCGGGCACGACGATCTGGAGACTACGATGGTCTATGTCCACCTGACCGATTCGGACGTGATCGAGGATGCTGATCGGGTCGAGAAGCTCCGGCTCGAGGCGAATCTCGCGCAAAACGTGCTGCGTTTTCCCACCCGCCGCACGCACACCGCTGATAAATAATGAGAACATCCGCAAGCTAGGTCATTGACAGCCTTGTGTAATCCCGAACGGCTTGTGCGGATTTGGCAGAAACTGCTTTTACTAGGCGTTAACGCTCGTCGACTAGCGTTCGAAGCATCGACGAGGGCCGGCCATGTTGCCGGCCCGGTGATCCCGCCAAGAGCAACAAACCTTTCGGAGCACTAGAGATGGCCGTCGATATGTCGATGCCGATCCTTATTGTCGACGACTACAAGACCATGCTGCGAATCATCCGCAATCTCCTGAAGCAGCTGGGCTTCGAGAATGTCGACGAGGCGACCGACGGCTCGCAGGCGCTGCAGAAGCTGCGGCAGAAGCCGTATTCACTCGTGATCTCCGACTGGAACATGGAGCCGATGACCGGCCTCCAGTTGCTCAAGGAAGTCCGCGCCGATTCCAAGCTGAAGGAGACGCCCTTCATCATGGTGACCGCGGAATCCAAGAAGGAGAACGTGATCGCCGCCAAGCAGGCGGGGGTCAACAATTACATCGTCAAGCCGTTCAACGCCGATACGCTGAAGGGCAAGCTGACGTCCGTGATCGGCACCTTCTGAAGCCGGGCCGGCCGATCGTCGCGGGACCCGCGCTGGGAGGATCCAAATCGTGTCAAGCAAGTCCGCCAACGGCCATTCGGGGCCGGTCGCCAGCGCCCTGGCCGCCGCCAGCGGTCCGCTCAGCCGCGAGGAGGTGGCGGCCATCGTCACCGAAGTCGTCGGCACCATGGAGGGCGACCTCTCCGCCGTCGACCTGAAGGTCTATGGCGAGCTCGAGGATCTGGCCCTGTACATCCGCAACGCCCGCGCCGAGATCGCGGCGATCCGGCCGTCTGAGATCCAGAGCCGGGACATCCCGACCGCGACCGACGAACTCGATGCGGTCGTCGGCGCGACCGAGAAGGCGACCGGCGAAATCCTGGATTGCGCAGAGCAGATCCAGACCATCGCGGAAGGCCTGGAGGACGCAGCGGCGAAGGACCAGTTGGTCACCCTGGTCACGAACATCTTCGAGGCAAGCAACTTCCAGGACATCACCGGCCAGCGGATCACCAAGGTCGTCAAGACTCTCAAGCACATCGAGGCGAAGATCGACGCGCTGGTCGAGGCGATGGGCGAGGAGGCCGACGGCGCTCAGGGGACGAAGGCGCCAGCAACCGACATGTCCGAGCCGGCCGACGACGAGACCCTGCTCAATGGTCCGCAGTTGCCGGAAGCGGCGATCGACCAGGACGAGATCGACCGGCTGTTGGCGGAGTTCGACTGAGGCGGCAGCCACCGCAGGCCCTACCGCCCGCGGGTCCGTCCGCCCGATCGGACTTGCGCCCGCGGGTGCCCGGGCGGCACTCTCCCGGGGCACCATCCGGATGGTGAGGGACCGGACGATCGTGACGCTGACTTCCGCCGATAGGCTCGGCCGGGCTTGCGCCAGGGGCGTCGCCGCACGCATGTCCCTGGCCGCGGTTCTGGGGCTTGTGGCCTGGCTTTCCGCAATGGCGCCGGCCCTGGCGGTGCAGGTCACCGGCTGGGATCATGGCGCCTACGGACGGCTGGTGCTCGACTGGGGGCGCCCGGTCGCGGTCTCGGTCGATGCGCGCGAGACCAGCATCGTCATCGCCGCGGACGCGCCGATCGATGCGCCGGTCGGCACCGCGGCGCGGCGGCTGTCCGCCTATGTCGACCGCATCGCGATCGAGGACGAGGGCCGGCGGCTGGTGCTGATGACGGCGGCCCCGATGGCCGCGGAACGGCGCCCGTTCGACAATGGCCTCGTCCTCGACCTTCGCCCGATTTCGCAGGCCGGGGCCGAAGCCGACAGGGCGCGGTCGGTCGCGGCGGAGGAGCCGGCGGCCGGCGTCGGCCCGCCGTTGACCGAGGTCGCCCAGGCTCCGTCGGGCCAGGCTCCGTCGGGCCAGCCGCTCGTCGTTCGCGGCGGCGAGCACGGCAGCTTTAGCCGCATCGTGTTCGATTGGACCGAGCCCGTCACCTATCGCACCGAACGCGACGGGGCGGTGCTTCGCCTGATCTTCGACCGCCCCGCGCAGCCCGACTTTGGCCAGGTCAACCCGCGCGGGCTGTCCCGTGTCGGTGCCATCGCCCGAATGCCGGATCGCGACGGCGGCATGGTGACGGCTGTGACCATCCCGCCCGATGCGCGGGTGCGTTTCTTCGACTATGGCCTGAAGACGGTCGTCGACATTCTTGGCGGAACGCCGAATTCCGCGCCCGATGCCGTCCCGCAGGATTTGGCTGCGACGGCCGGGGCCGAGGAGCGAGACGAAGCGGTGGACGATGCCGTGGCCGCCACGCCCGCCCCCGCCCCTGCGCAGGAGTCCGCGCCTGCGCAGGAGGAGGTCGCGGCGCGGGAGGAGGGGGCTCCGACCGAGCCGACGACCACCCCCGCACCGCCCTCCGCCGTACCGCCGGCACCTTCGAGCCCCGCTTCCCCTGCGCCCCCACCGGCGACGCCGGATGCCTCGGCCGACGCGGCGCCGGCGTCCCGAGGGCCCGAGGCGGCTGAATCCGCGTCCGCCCCCGCTGCCGCGGCCGAGGAACCGCCGCCCGCGGCCGCGGTCGATCGAACGACAGCCTCGGAGGCTGCTCCCACCGCTCCGCCGCCGCCTGGGGCTTCGGCCGCCGCGACCCTGCCGCCCGCGGCCGCGGAGGCCGCCCCTGATCTGGGTGACGCTTCCGTCGCCGCACCGGACGGGGAGCCGGAAGTGCCGGAGGCCGGCGTCACGCCGTTCACGGCCACCTTCGATCCGGGCCGGCCGGCCCGGCTGGCCGCCTTCGCCCGGGGCGACGTGCTCTGGGTGGTGTTCGCCGCCGACGCGCCTCTCGACGTGGCGGCCTTGCTGAGCCAGGGAGAGGCGGCGTTCGGCGAGGGAGAGGCCATCGAGGCGGCAGGAGGAACGGCCCTCATGTGGCCGCTCGAAGGCGCGATCGGCCCCGGCATCCAGCCGTGGGTGAGCCGCCGCGGCGATTCCTGGACCGTCGCGCTGACTCGCGGCGAGGCCGAGGACGCCCGTCCGGTTCGGATCGAGCGACAACCCGATTTCCCGCTCGGTGCCCGGCTGTTCGTGGCGGAGCCCGAGGCGGAGCAGGTGGTCGGCGTGCGCGATCCCCGGATCGGTGACCGGCTGCTGGTGGTTCCGCTGGACCAGCCGGCGGTGGGACTCGACCGGCGGCGCCGGCTGGTCGGCTTCGACCTGCTGCCCAGTGGTCAGGGCCTGGTGGTGCGACCGCTGGACGACGCCCTCGCGGTGCGCCCGGTCACCGGCGGCGTGGAGATCACCCGGCCGGACGGGCTGCCGCTGTCGCCGGAGAGCGCCGCGACCGCGACGCCCGCGGGGCTCACGGTCGGGCAGGTGTTCGACATCCCGCGCTGGCAGGGACCGGCAGGTGGGTTCGTCGAGACGCGCCGGCGGCTCCGCCGCGCGGTGATCGACGCACCGGAGGCCGGGATCGACCAGGCGCGGCTCGACCTGGCCCGGTTCTACTTTGCCCACGGCCTGGGCGAGGAAGCCGAGGCGATGATCGATCTGGTGGAGCGCTCCACCCCTGGGGTCGCCGATCGGCCGGAGTTTCATGCCATGCGCGGCGCCATCGCAGTGCTTACCGGCGACGGCGAGCGGGCGGTCGCCGACCTGTCGGATCCCGAGCTTCAGGACAGTGCCGAACTCGACCTCTGGCGCGGGGCGGCGGCGGCGCTGACCGGCGATTGGCCGGCGGCGCGATCGGCATTCGAGGACGCCGGCGAGCTGATCTCCACCTATCCGGCGCCGTTCCGCGACCGGTTCTTCATCGCGGCGATGGAGGCCGCGCTGCGCGAGGGCGACGCGGCGACCGCCGAGGCCGGCCTGGACTGGCTGGCCGACGAGACCGGGGGAGCGTCGGACCGGCGGCCACGGATCGCCTTTCTCCGCGGCGAGATCGCGGACGCCAGTGCCCAGCCGGATACCGCCGTCCGCTGGTGGCAGCGGGCCGCCGAGAGCGACGATCGGCTGTGGCGCACCCGGGCCGAACTGGCGCTGATCCGCCAGGGGCTGGACGACGGCACCCTGGTACCGGACCATGCGGTCGAGCGGCTGGAGGCGCTGCGCTTCGCCTGGCGGGGCGACGCGCTGGAAATCGCCATCCTGGAAACGCTGGGCGATGCCGCCTGGGCCGCCGGCCGCCACGCGGAGGCGTTCGAGCACTACGACCGTGCCGCCGCCGTCCTGCCCGGTACCCCGGAAGCCGAGGCGGTGGCGGCAAGTCTGCCGCGCCGCTATCGCGAGTTGCTGGGCGGGCCGGCGCTGGACGACACCTCGCCGCTGGCGGCCTTTGCCGTCTTCGAGGACCGGAAGGACCTGCTGCCGGAGGGCGAGGCCGGGGACCGGATCGTCGAGCGGGTGGCGGAATCGCTGGCTTCGATCGATCTTCTCGACCGGGCGGCGGGACTGATGGAGACCCTGGTCGACGAGCGGCTGGAGGAACCGGCCGAGATCGCCCGGATCGGCGCCCGCGCGGCGGGGCTGCGCCTGCTCGACCGCGATCCAGCCCAGGCGCTCGCCGTCCTGGACCGCACGGAGCCGCCGGACGCGCGGCGCCTGCCGACACCGATGACGGCCGCCGGGCTGGCGGTGGAGCGCGCCGCGGCGGGCGAGTTCGAACCCTCCGAGGCCGCCATCGAGGCCGCCACCGAGGCAAGCGCCGACGCCGCCGATGCTGCCGATCCCGCCGGCGATGGCAACGGCGGTGACGTCCCGGCACAGGACGAGCTTGCCGCCGACCTTGATCGCGCGATGGCGGAGGTGATGGGAGAGGAGGCGGCGGCCGCGCTGGCTGGCAGCATCGAAGCCGTCTCCGACGGCGCCAATGCCGGGGCGCCGGTCGCCGGGGAGGCTGCTTCCGGCGACCCTGCCGAGCGGCCGGCACCCGCCGAGGCGGGGCCCGAGGCCGCACCGCAGGTGGCGGCGGCCCCTGCCGGTGCCGTCACCCCGGCCGACGGGCCCGGTGCCTCCGACGCTGCCGGGACGGCGGATGATGGGGGCGCGCTGCCGGATGCCGCGGCGGAGAACGCCGGGGCCCCGGCCGGCGACCTGCTGGCGGAACGCCGCCTGCTGCGCGCGCGGGCCCTGGCCGATCTCGGCCGGCCAGAGCGGGCGCTTGCCCTGCTTGCGGACGACCGCTCCGATCTGGCGGAGGCGGCGAAGCTCGACATCGCGTGGTCGAACCGTCTGTGGGGTGCGGCGGCCGAGGTGCTGGCCCGCCGCGTCGGCGAGCCGCCGGCGCTGGGCGAGTCGATCGACGAAGCCGCAGCCCGCCGGGTGGTCGACCTGGCGGTGGCGACGGCGCTGGCCGACGACCGGCCGGCGCTCGACCGCCTCGCGATCGGCTTCGGCCCGGCGATGCAGCAGACCGACTACGCCAATACCTTCGCCGTCCTGACCCGCGCGGGCGACGATGCCGGCCCGCTCGAGGACCTGGCCGCGGTCCGCCGGCAGGTCGAGGAGATCGGCCGGTTCGAATCCTTCCTCGACACCTATCGCGCCCGCACGGCGCCGGCCCTGATCAACTGACCATCGCTACGGGGTCGCTCCGGGTCCAATCCGATGCGACAGCCGTCTCTCCGCCGGACGCGGGGCACACCGGCGGCGGATCCGTGCGCCGCGCGGGTCCTCGGCGCGCCGCCCCGTCGTCCGCATTTTTCGAATGGTGGTGATGATCTTGAACCCGCCCGGCGCCGGCATGGGCATTGGCCAGATGCAGGATCAGATGCAGACCCAGCAGGTCCAGGAGCAGCAGGGCGCAGGCACCAGCCAATAGCCTGCCTTCGACTCCGGCGGGAGTTCCCCCTGCATTCCGCCGCATGGGGGGCTCTCTCCTACCCGCCGCCGAAGCTCTGGACCAGGCTGCCGGCGACCAGGTACCAGCCGTCGACCAGCACGAAGAAGATGATCTTGAACGGCAGCGAAATCATGATCGGCGGCAGCATCATCATGCCCATCGACATCAGAATCGAGGCCACCACCATGTCGATGATCAGAAACGGCAGGAACAGGAGAAAGCCGATCTCGAAGGCGCGCTTCAGTTCGGAGATCATGAACGCCGGCACCAGGGCCTGAAGCGGCACGTCGTCCGGCGTCACGGCCTCGGCGTCGGCCATCTCCATGAACAGCATCAGGTCCGCCTCGCGGACATGGGTCAGCATGAACTGACGGAACGGCGCCACCGTTTCCTCGAACGCCTGGGCCTCGTCGATCTGCTGGTCGATCAGCGGCCCGAGGCCGTTGTCCCAGGCGGTCTGGAACACCGGCGCCATGACGAAGGCGGTCAAGAAGAGGGCCAGGCTGATCAGGACGCTGTTCGGCGGCGTCTGCTGGATGCCGAGCGCCGATCGCAGGAACGACAGGACGACGACGATCCGCGTGAACGAGGTCACCATCACGAGGATCGACGGCGCCAGCGACAGGATCGTCACCAGCGCGACCAGCTGGACCAGCAGCGAGGTGGTCGAGCCGCCCTCGCCGAAATCGATCGACAGGCTCTGCGCGGCGGCCGGTCCGGCCGCGAGAAGGGCGGCCGCGAGAGTCGCCGCAAGGGCAACGACGCGGGCCGCGGCCGCAGGCACGGGTCGGGCGCCGGTCGGCCGGCCGGCCTCGCCGTACGGCGCCGCCGCAGGGGGCGATCGGTGGGCAGGGGGAGAACGACGGGTCGTCACGATGCCCGGCCCTCCGACTGCCGCGGCGCGTCCGCGCGCGCATCGGCGGTGCCCAGGCGCGGGCCGCCGGGGGAGACGGTCGCCCGCAGGCGGGCCAGCGGACCTTCGCCCCGGCGCAGCTGCGGGTCGGGAGCCATCGGCGCGTCCGGGACCGGAGCTGCCGGCGCCCGGCTGCTGCCCTGTCCGGGCTCCGGCGCGGCAGCCCCCGCCGGGATGCCGCCTTCGATCAGCAGATCGTGCTCGCCACCGACCATCACCAGGTGCTCCACGTCGTCGCGTCGGACCAGGATCAGGCGGCGCTTGGCGTCCACCGCCATCGTCTCGACCAGCGCCAGCCGGCGCCGGCCGCCCGGCCGCCTGGTTCCGATCGCGCCGGCCAGGCCGAAGCGGCGCACCGCCCAGGCCAACGCGGCGATCAGCGCCAGGACGAAAACCAGGGCCAGCGCAAAGCGCAGATAGGTGGCCATGTCCATGGAAACAGCGTCTCTTCCTGGTCAGCGATGTCGGTCCGCCCGGTCGGGGATCGGTCCGGTTGGGGGGGTGGGAGTGGCCGGCCTCGGTGGCTCAGCGGTCGCTGCGATAGGCGGCGCGGGCCCGCGCCCGCGCCGCGGCCTCGGCGGCGGCGCGGTCGTCCACCGGTTCGGCGGCCCGGTCGGCGTCCCGGTCGGCGGCCCCGCCATTCTGGCCGGAGAGATCGGCCGCCAGCGCGTCGAGCGCCGCGATCAGGCCGGCGAGGACGGGCTCCAGGGCCTTCGCGTCGACCGGCGGCAGCCGGGTCAGGTCGGCGCACAGCCCCTCCACCCGCCGGTCCATGCCGCCCAGGTCGACATAGGCGCCCTTCGCCACGGCCGTCCGGGCGATGTCGACCGCGGCGGCCAGCTCGTCGAGGTCCGCCCGCACCGCGTCGGTGGCGGGCGCTTCGCGCCCGGAGGCAGGGGCGGCAGGGGAGCGGGATGAGGAAGGGAAGGCCGAAGGCCCGTCGCCAGCCGTCATGGGTCGATCTCTCCTCGCGGCGGCCGGGGCGACTGCGCCCTGTGGGGGCCGGTTCCGGCACCGGGGCCCGCCGCGCCGTCGGCGGCGCGGCCGTTGGCCCGGTAGACATAGGTCAGCACCTCCGCCACCGCGGCGAAAGCCTCGACGGGGATCTCCTCGTCCAGGTCGACGGCGGCCAGCAGTTCGGCGAGGTCGGCGTCCTCGCGCACCCTGACGCCCTTCTCGAAGGCGATCGCCAGGATCTGCTCGGCCACCGCGCCGGTGCCGGAGGCGGTCACCCGCGGCGCGCGCTCGGTGTGGACACCGTCATAGCGCACGGCGACCGCCACCGGCCGCCGCGCGCCGCGTTCCGACGTGTCGTCCCTCTGCCGGTCGTCCCTCTGCCGGTCGTCCCTCTGCCGGTCGTCCACCGCCCGACCCTCCGCCACCCGAGCTTCCCATGCCGACCCACCGCCGGCCGGCCTGAAATCGTTTCGCCGCCGAAGGCCCCGGGGCGCCGAGTTGCGGCGCACCCGAGGCCCACCGGAGGCTTCGAGGCAGAGTATGGCCGCGGTATGGTTAACGAGGGGTGAAGGTCATCATCGCCCATATGGTGCATCGCGGTCCTGCCGCTTAACGCCGCCTTAACCAAGACCGCCCCAGGGTGTCCTCACGCTGCAGCGCCATCGCCTCCGGTTCAGGCTTCGTTAACCGGGATGGGGCAGGCTGCCGGCAATGGCGCGGAAACGGCCCTGCGGTTCGACAGGGACGCACCGTGCCGCGAACGAGGGGCGAAGGAGGCGCGGCGCGCCATGGATCTTTCCAAGGTCGGCCTGTTCGATCTGGTCGCCCGGCGCATGTCCTGGCTCGACCAGCGCCAGGCGGTGCTGGCGCAGAACGTCGCCAACGCCGACACGCCGGGGTACCGCCCGCAGGATCTGGAGGCGTTCGGCCGCCACCTGGAGCGGGCGATGCCCGCTGGCGGCCGGCTGGCGCCGACGCTGACGCATGCCGCCCACCTGGCTCCGAATGGGGTGGAGGCGGGGGCCGCCCGCACCGCCGCCCTGCGCTCCCCCTACGAATCCTCGCCCGCCGGGAACGAGGTGGTGCTGGAGCAGCAGCTGATGCAGGTGACCGAGACGGCGGTCCAGCACCGGCTGGCCCAGAACGTCTACGCCAAGCACCTCGCCATGATCCGAACCGCCGTCGGCGGCGGTCGCTGACACCTGGGATAGGGACCGCGCAGGATGGATCTCTCGACCGCGCTTCAGATCTCCGCCGCCGGCATGAAGGCGCAGGGCACCCGGTTGCGCGTCATCGCCGAGAATCTGGCCAACGCGCAGTCGATCGGCGAGGGGCCGGGCGACGTGCCCTATCGCCGCCAGGTCGTGACCTTCCAAGACGTGTTCGACCGGGAGATCGGCGGCACTCGGGTCGAGGTGTCGGGCGTGGCCGATGACCCGTCGACCTTCCCGCGCCGGTACGAGCCGTCGCACCCGGCCGCCGATGCCGAGGGCTACGTCACCTATCCCAACGTCAACACGCTGATTGAGATGATGGACATGCGGGAGGCCCAGCGCAGCTATGAGGCCAATCTCCGTGTGATCGAGACGGCGCGCGGCATGCTGACCCGCACCATCGACCTCCTGCGCGCCTGATCCGCGCCGCCCTGACCCGGGAGCCGACCCATGGCCGCCAATCCGATCCAGGCCCTCGCCGCCTATTCCAACGCCGCCCGCCAGGCGACCGGAGCCGGGCTGGAGGCGCGCGACCAGTCGCCCGGTGCCAGCTTCGGCGAGATGGTCCGCGACTTCGCCGCCGGCGCGGTGGAGAGCGGTCAGAGAGCCGAGGCGGTCTCCGGCCAGGCGCTGGTCGGCAGGGCCGACATCAGTGAGGTGGTTCTGGCGGTCAACAACGCCGAAGTCACACTGCAGACCGTGGTCGGCATCCGGGACCGGCTGATCCAGGCGTACCAGGAAATCACCCGCATGCCGATCTGACCGGCCGCCGGGCCGCCGTTGTACGGCGGCCGCGGCCGTTAACCAAGATTCGCCACCCATCCATTCCCTAGAGGGCAAAGGGCCGCCGTCCCCGTGAGCCAGACCGAGTTCATCGAGATCGCCCGCGACGGCCTGATCGTCATCCTGCAGATCGGGGCGCCGGTCATGCTGATCGCGCTGGGTGTCGGGCTGGCGATCTCGCTGGTCCAGGCGCTGACCCAGATCCAGGAGATGACGCTGACCTTCGTGCCGAAGATCCTGGTGATCTTCGTCTCCATGATCTTCCTGATGCCGTTCATGCTGAACACCCTGATCGCTTTCACCCAGGGCCTGTTCGACCGCATGATCACGCCCGGCCTCTAGGGCGGGCCGGGGGGCGGACGGGCCGTGCTGGGCAGCCTGCTTTCGGCGGAACTGTTCGCGTTCCTGCTGGTATTCACCCGCCTGTCGGCGACCATCATGGTGATGCCGGGGATCGGCGACGGCTTCGTCAGCCCGCGCATCCGGCTGATGCTCGCGCTGACCATCGCGGTGCTGGTCACCCCCGGCCTGGCCGACGCGCTGCCCGCCCTGCCGCAGAGCCCGGTCGCCCTGTTCGCGCTGCTGGGCGGCGAGATCCTGATCGGCCTGGTGATCGGCCTGATCGCCCGACTGCTGCTGACGGCGGTCGACGTGGCGGGCCAGATCATCTCGTTCAACCTGAGCCTGGCCAACGCGTTCGTCTTCAACCCGACCATGGCGGCGCAAGGCTCGCTGCCCGGCGCCTTCATGACCGTGCTGGCGCTGGTGCTGATCTTCGCCGCCGACCTGCACCACCTGATGCTGCGCGCGGCGGTCGATAGCTACGGCGTGTTCCCGCCGGGGACGCTGCCGCCGATGGGCGACCTGGCGGAGACGGTGACGACGATCGTGTCGCGCAGCTTCGCGATCGGGCTCCAGATGGCCGCGCCCTTCGTCGCCGTCGGGCTGATCTTCTATCTCGGCCTGGGCGTGCTGTCGCGCCTGATGCCGCAGATGCAGGTGTTCTTCGTCGCGATCCCGGCGCAGATCATGGTCGGGTTCGTGATCCTGGCGCTGACCCTGTCGGCGGCGATGCTGTTCTGGCTCGACCACTTCCAGTCGAACCTGATCGGCATCCTGGCGCCGGTCTGACCGAAGGGGGAGCGGCGCGATGGCCGAGGATCAGGACGACAGCCAAAAGACAGAGGAACCGACCCGAAAGAAGCTCGACGACGCCCGAAACAAGGGTCAGGTCGCGAGTTCCCAGGAGGTCAAGCACTGGTTCATCCTGTTCGCGGGGCTGCTGCTGATCGGGCTGTTCGCGCCGTTGTCGCTCGACCAGTTGACCGGCGGGATGCGCGGGTTCCTGTCCACCCTCCACCAGATCCCCACCGATCCCGGATCGCTGGTCGTGCTCATGCGCCGGGCGATGGAGCAGATCACCCTGGTCCTGGCCCTGCCGCTGCTGGCGCTCGTGGTGTTCGCCGCGGCGGCCGGGCTGATCCAGAACGGCCTGATGTGGACCGTCGATCCGCTCAAGCCCAAGCTCGAGAAGATCAGCCTGATCAAGGGGTTCAAGCGGCTGTTCTCGCTCAAGTCCCTGGTCGAGTTCGCCAAGGGCATCGCCAAGATCACCATCGTCGGCGTGGTCGCCACGCTCGTGGTGTGGCGCGACCTGGCGGCGGTCGACGCCTATGCCGGCCTGCCCGCCGGGGCGCTGATGGAGCGGGTATGGTGGCTGTCGGTCAAGCTGATGATCGCGGTGCTGGCGGTGATGAGCGCGATCGCCGGGCTGGACTGGCTCTACCAGCGGTTCGACTTCACCAAGCAGCAGCGGATGACCCGGCAGGAGATCAAGGACGAGTTCAAGCAGACCGAAGGCGACCCGATGGTCAAGGCGCGCCTGCGCCAGATCCGGATGGAACGGGCGCGCCAGCGGATGATGGCCGCGGTGCCCGAGGCCGATGTCGTGATCACCAACCCGACCCACTATGCGGTCGCGATGAAATACGAGGTCGACAGCATGGGCGCGCCGAAGGTGGTGGCGAAGGGCGTCGACCACCTGGCATTGAGGATCCGGGAACTGGCCAAGGAGCACGACGTGCCGGTGATGGAGAACCCGCCGCTGGCCCGCGCCCTCTGTGCGGCCGTCGAGATCGACCAGGAGGTCCCGCCGGAGCACTACAAGGCGGTGGCCGAGATCATCGCCTACGTCTTCCGGCTGCAGGGGCGGCGGCTGCCGGGTGGTGCGGCGGCCGGGCCGCGCTGACGAGGGCGGACGGAAACGGCCGCGCCAAAGCGAAAAACGAGAGGGCGCCACAACGGGCTACCGCCCGGCAGGCGCAGCAAGTAACGTCATGACCGAGTGATTCGGTGGCGCGGCGGGGAGTGCCGATCGAACATGACCGTGCGGGCGAGCGGAAAGAACCGAAGCGTCGCGACCGCCGAGCCGTCGGCCGGCGCCGGCGGCCTTCCCGGCTGGGCGGTGCCCGCCGCGGGGGGGCTGGCCGTGGCGCTCGGTGCCGGCGCGTTCGCCGCGGGCGCAGCGCCGCTCGCCCTGGCGGTCGGGCTGGGCGGGGCCCTGGCCGGCGTGTCGGCCCTCGCGCTCTTGGGCGCCCGCCGCGCCGCCGGCGGGACAGCCGCCACCGCCACCGCAACGCTGATCGCGGAGGCCTGGGACGGCAGCCATGCCGCCCATCTGGTGAGCGACGCCGACGGGCGGGTGCTGCACGCGAACCGCCAGGCGGAGCGGCTGTTCGGCGGACGGCCGGAAAGCACCGCAGACCTCGAGGCCGCGTTCGGCGACGATGCCGATGCCCGGGCCAAGCTGCGCCGGCTGGCAGACGGGGCGGCGACCGGCGCGCCGTTCTCGATAGAGCTCGGGCGCAGGCGGGCCGACGGGGGCCACGATTGGTGGCTGGTCGGCGCCAAACCCCTGACCGGACGCGCCGGCGCGGTGCACTGGCGGGTCGAAGACGTGACCAGCCGCCACGAGATGGAAGCCGTCCTGCGCGACGAGCAGGTGAAGCTGGTCGACTTCATGGACCATGCGCCGGTCGGCTTCTACTCGGTCGACGGCAACGGGCTGTTCCAGTTCGTCAACGCCACGCTCGCGGACTGGCTGGGCTGCGAGCCGACCGAACTGGTGCGCGGCGACCGCGTCCTCCACGATTTCCTGGAATCTCCGCCCGCCGGTGCGCAGCCCTATGCCCTGCTGGCTGACGACGAGGACCTGCCGTCGGTCGAGGTGGCAATGCGAAGCCTCGACGGCCGTGTGTTCCAGGCGCAGATCGCGCAGACGGTGGTGGAAGATGCCGACGGCCGGATCTGGACCCGGTCGGTGGTTCGCGACCTGACCCCGGAACGCCGGATGCGCGATGCCCTGCGCGCGTCGGAGGCGCGGGTCCAGCGCTTCTTCGACGATGCGCCGATCGGCATTGCCCTGCTCGACGCCGAGGGTCGGCTGACCGAATGGAACCAGGCCTTCCGCCGGCTGGTGGACCGGCCGGCCGGCGACTTGCAGGGCGCACCGATCGCCAGCCTGCTGGAGGCGCGGGACCGTGCCGCGCTGGGCGACCGGCTGTCCCGGGTGCTGGAGGGGCAGCGCATCGACCCGCCGCTGGAGGTCCATCTGTCGTCCGCAGCCGACCGGGTCGTCGCGCTGTTCGCCAAGCGCTTCGAGGGGGCGGGCGATGCAGCGCCGGGGCTCATCCTCCAGTTCATCGACCAGACCGAGCGCCGGAACCTGGAACTCCAGTTCGCCCAGAGCCAGAAGATGCAGGCGGTCGGCCAGCTGGCCGGCGGCATCGCCCACGACTTCAACAACCTGCTGACGGCGATGATCGGGTTCTGCGACCTGCTGCTGCTCCGGCACAAGCCGGGCGACGCGTCGTTCGGCGACATCATGCAGATCAAGCAGAACGCCAACCGGGCCGCCAATCTGGTGCGCCAGCTTCTGGCGTTCTCGCGCCAGCAGACGCTGCAGCCGCGCGTCCTCAACATCACCGACGTGCTGGCCGAGCTGTCGAACCTGCTGCGCCGGCTGATCGGCGAGAACATCGAGCTCAAGATGGTCCACGGCCGCGAACTCGGGCTGGTCCGCGTCGACCAGGGCCAGCTGGAGCAGGTGATCATCAACCTTGCGGTCAATGCCCGCGACGCGATGGCGGGCGGCGGCCGGCTGACCATCAGCACGTCGGACGTGAAGGTCGACCAGCCGCGGCGCGCCGCCGGCGACGAGATGCCGCCCGGCGCCTATGTGGCGATCGAGGTGCAGGATACCGGCCACGGCATCCCGCCCGACATCCTCGACCGCATCTTCGACCCGTTCTTTTCGACCAAGGAGATCGGGTCGGGCACCGGGCTGGGGCTGTCCACCGTCTACGGCATCGTCCGCCAGACCGGCGGGTTCGTCGACGTGGACTCGCGCCCGGGCCGCGGCGCCCGGTTCACCATTTACCTGCCGCGCCATCAGGCGGACGGCGAGACGCCCGCGGAGTTGGGGGAGTCGGTCGACAGCTCGACCCGCGACCTGACCGGTGCGGGCTGCATCCTGCTGGTCGAGGACGAGGATCCGGTCCGAGTGTTCAGCGCGCGGGCCCTGCGCAACAAGGGCTACGAGGTGCTGGAGGCGAAAAGCGGCGACGAGGCCCTGTCCCTGATGGCCGAGGCGGGGCCGCGCATCGACCTCCTGGTCACCGACGTGGTGATGCCCAACATGGACGGGCCTACCCTGATCCGAAAGGTGCGGGAGGACTGGCCGGAGATGAAGGTGATCTGCATCTCCGGCTATGCCGAGGACAAGTTCCGCCAGCGGCTGGACGATTCCCGCGACGTCCATTTCCTGCCCAAGCCGTTCAGCCTGAAGCAGCTGGCGGCCAAGGTGAAGGACATCGTCCGGACCTGATCCCGCGCGCTCGGACGGGCGGCCTATCCGCCCGCGAGCAGCCCGCTCAGCGTCGCGTGGATCGCCCGGCTGTCCAGGCCCTGGTGGACGATCTGGTGGCCGAGCCCGCCGCAGCCTTCCCGGGTCACGCCGTAGTGGCGGTAGACCGGATGGAAGTCCCGCTCCAGCAACTGGGCGCCGTAGCGCACGCCCAGGCCGGTCTTGCGGTTCTGGGTCTCGAACAGGGCGACGAAGGGTGACCGCCCCACCAGGGCCAGCGTCTCCTCGTCGATCGCGTTCAGATGCGCCTTGTTGATCAGGCCGACATCGTGGCCGTCCCGGCGCAGCTGGTCGACCGCGTCCAGGCAGCGGTGCAGCATGTCGCCGTAGCTGATCACCCAGCCGGCGGTTCCCGACCGCACGACGGCGTCCCGGCCGGGATGGAACACGTAGCCGCCGCCGAAGGCGGGCTGGCCCCCCTCGTCGAGGATCGTCGGCACGGCCGAGCGGGTGGTCATCACCACGCGCACGCCGTCGGCATCGAAGATCGCGTCCAGGATCGCGGCCAACTGCTGTTCGTCGGCCGGGAAATAGAGCTGGGTCTGATCATGCTCGCCGATGCCACCGTCGAGGAACAGGTTGTTGATTCCAAAATGGCAGGTGTTGTCGGCGATGTCGTCGACGCCGGAATGGCTGAAATGGCAGAGTACGCGGCTGCCATTGAGCCGCGCCATGGTCAGTTCGGAGATCACCATCTCCGCGAACGCCGCGAAGGTGCCGAAGATGCCCTGCGCCCCGGGCCGCGAGCCGAAGCCGGCGGCCAGGGAGAAGTTGCTCCGCTCCATGATGCCGGCGGAGATGTAGACCTCCGGAAAGGCCTTGCGGATGTGGTGGAGACCGCAAGAGCCTTCGAGGTCGCTGTCGACAACGACGACCTCCCGCGCCAGCGTCTCGCGCGGCCGCTCGCCCAGCTTGCGGGCGACCAGCTTTCCGAACGCCTCGCGGTTCTTGTCGGTCTTCTCGGCGTGGGCGGGGAAGAAGTAGCTCTCCGCCCCCGGAAGCTTCGCCGCCGCCTCCAGCGCCTCGACCGCCTCGGGGTTGCCCCGGTCCCGAAAATACAGCACCGCGTCCGGCACCTTGACCACGTCGTGGGCGGCCGGCTTGCCCTCGATGTTCGGGATGCCGGGGGCGATCTTCCGCTTGATCAGCACCGCCTGCGGACCGGGGGTCGCGATCGCCTTTCGAACCGCGCGCCACAGCGCCGGGATGTCCTCGCCGTCGACCGCGCTGACCGGCATGCCGTGGCCCCGCAGGGTCGCGCCCAGGTCAAAGCTGCCGAGATACTGGCTCGGGTGGCCGGCGATCGTGATGTCGTTGTCGTCGACCAGCAGCTTCACGTTCAGGCCGTGCTGCACCGCCAGCCGTGCCGCCTCGGCGCTGTTGCCCTCCTGCTGCGAGCCGTCGGATCCGAACAGGCAGACCGCGCGGTCCGGGTCCTGCCGGGCGATGCCGTTGACGAACGGCCAAAGATGGCCCAGCCGGCCCGAGGAGAACCCGACGCCGGGGGTGTAGCCCTTCTCAGGATGGCCCGGCAGCCGCCAGTCGGCCTCCCGATAGTGCAGCAGCGCCTCGACCGGCAGGTCGCCGTGCAAGGCGGCCAGGACGTACTGGATCGCCACCCGGTGACCGGCCTCGTCGTACGCCACCGGGTCGACCGCGGCCCCGCCGGCGACCAGCGCCTCCAGCATCAGCATCTCCGGCGTGACGTCGTACGGGCCGCCGGTATGGCCGCCGAGCCCCTTGGCGCTCGCGAGACCGGTGATGAAGACGATCGTGTCGCGGACGATCCGGATGTTCTTCGCCAGCACGGCGAACTGGTCCGCGGTCGGCTCGACCGTGTCGAGGGTCAGCGCCAGCCGCTCGTAGTCGTGGAGCGCCGTCGGCAGATGGACCGTCGTCTCGAGCATGGCCTTCCTCATCGTCGATCGTCCCCGGGGGCGGAACGGCGCCGTCGGTCCGCCGGGGACGGGACCTTGGCCGCAGGCCGGCCGGCGTCGGCGGATCCGGACGCGCGTCGACTGGCCCGTTTCGACGGCGGGGGTCCGTCCGGATCGAAGGACACGGCGCGCTGGAGGCCAAAGTAGCAACCACGGGTTGCCGCCGCGGGCGGGCGCCTTGACTATCAGCTTTGCAGGGCGCGGACAAGCCACTTGCGGGTCCGCACCGTATCGATCCGGATGACGCCGTCCCGGATGGATGGCGAGAGCCCGCGGGCATCCAAGGCGGCCAGGACGCGGTCGGGGGAATCGGTCACGAGGAATGTCGAGAGCTCGTCGAAGCACGGGAACACGCAGGCCCAGAGGTCCGCGCCGGTGCGCGCCTGCTGGGCCGCCATGGCGGCCTCGACCGTCGGGCGGCGGGCGTCGAGCAGCCGGCGCGCCGCCGGCACCTCGATCTGGCCGATCACAGCGGTCCCCCCGGTGATGCGGTAGGGCAGGGTCGGGATGTCGCGGTCGATGCTGTCGACGAGGTCGACCTCCACCCGTCGGCGCTTGAAGGCCAGGAGGTCGGCTAGCGCGGCCTCGGGTGCCGTCCCGTCCAGCAATGCCAGGAGGTCGGCGGCGCGGCGGTCGACCGGGGCGGTCTCCTCGGCCTGAAGCCGGAAGCTGTTGAGTTGGATCGCGCACCAGGCCATCACCCGGACGGGCGGGTCGGGCACCAGGCCCAGCCGGTCCATGGCGTCGACGACCAGCGAAGCGCAGGCGCCGCAGTCCTCGCGATGCACGTACTTCGCCTCGATCGGCGCCGACGCGTCGAACATGTGGTGGTCGATGTTTGCCAGCACCGGGCGATCCCGCACCGGCTCGGGGATCTCGCCGACCTCCGACGTATCGACGACGACCAGCGGCCCGGGCGGCAGGGCATCCGGGGCGGCGACGCTCAACCCGAACCTGCCGATCGCCCATTCGGCGTCGACCTGGGGCGTCTCTGCCAGGCACAGCCCCACGGTCACCCGTCCGAGGGCGGTCAGAGCATCCGCCAGCAGGAGCGACGACGCCAGCCCGTCGAGATCCGGCCAGGGATAGGGGGCGATCACCAGCGATGGCTCGCGCGCCAGGCGCCGGACGATGTCGCTCACGTCACGAACCATCGTGCCTAGTGCTTCCAGTCGATGCCCAGGGCGGCGATCCGGCGCGCCTTGGCGGGCAGGTCGGTCTCGAAGGTGAGGGTCCGCCGCCTGAGTTGGTTCAGGATCGCTCGTCGGCAGCCGGCCGGATCGTCGACCAGCAGGGCTGGGGTGACCGGCTCCGGCAAGCTTCCGCGGGCGGCCCAGGCCCGGCGCCGAAGGTCCGGCGTATAGCTCGCCCGGAATGCCGCGGCCAGCGCACCCTCGCGCCGGAGCAGGGCCTCGACCCGGTGCACCAGGTCAAAGAGGCCGTCGAAGGTCCCTTGCGGCGCGGTACGGATCCGGTCGAAACAGCCGGCTTCCCGCGCTTCGGCGACATAGTCGTGCCACGGGTCGTAACGCCGGTGCGGGTGCCGTTCCAGGACGTTGAGGGTGAGGTAGGTCGCCGCGCTGATCGCCCGGTGCCACTCCAGATCCGCCATGGCGTCCGTCAATTCCCGCGCGTTGATCGCGTTCGATCGATGAAGCCGGGCGGCCGTCGCGCGGGTCCGCCGCCTTTGCTCGACGGTCAGCGCCGTCCGGTCGAACAGCACCCAGGGGTCCCGCTCGGTGCGGCGGGACGCCGCCAGCACGGCGATCGCCAGCGGTCCGCGCAGCTGTGGCCAGAGGCTGCCCATCCGCAGATAGGCGCGATAGGTGGCGGGACTGGCGGACGTCATGGCCGGGGCGGCGGGGAGGACGGTGTTGGTCAGGTCACTCGCATAATACGACATTAATGGCGCAGAAAATAAGATTTTATGGGGAACTTAAGGCGAAACATCGAGTAAAAGAGGTTAGTCAGCATCCCGCCCTTCTCAGTAAGCGAGTTGCGTCATGCGATCGCGGTTCGACAGCGTCGTCGATGCTTACACCGAGACCCGGCGCCCCCTGCCGGCGGCGGCCGGCACCTATGTCGCCGAGCGCCTCCGCGCGCTGCGGGACGACGCGCCTGGTCGGCCGGTGCGTTTCCTCGATCTCGCGACGGGCAACGGCGCGCTCATCCGCACGCTGCCGTCGGTCGACGGGACGGTCCTGGCCGGCGCCGATCTGTCGTGCGAGATGCTGAAGGAGGCGCGGCGCCTGATGTCGAACAATCCGCTCGTCTTCGTCAATGCCGATGTCCACCGGCTGCCCTTCCGCGATGCCAGCCTGGACATGGTCGCCTGCTGCCAGGCGATCCATCTGTTCGAGATCGACCGGTTCCTGGGCGAGGTGAAGCGCGTGTTGACCGACCGCGGCATGCTGATCGTCATCACCTACGACCTGATCGCCAGCGCGGGCAGCCCGGCCGATCACACCAACGTGATCTTCCGCTCCATGGTGGCCGACGACCTGTGGCCGGGCTTCAGCCGCACGGGCATCCACCCCGAACTCATGGAGTGGCTGGAGGAGCACGGGCTGATCCCCTGCGAGACCCTGTCGATGGACAGCGTCTCGACCTTCTCCGCCGATGAATGGCAGCGCCGGATCGAAAGCAGTTCGCTCGCGCTCAAGATCTGGCCGGCGCCGGTCCGCGAGGCGATCCTGCGCGAGCACGCCGCGCGGCTCGGCGACCTGTTCGGGGGGCGGACGCTGGCACAGCGCCAGCGCTGCTGGATCGTCTCAGCACGGAAGGAGCCCGCGCTCGCGGAATCGGCGCCGGCTCCGGTCGCGGAGAACGCCTGACCTCGTCATGGACCCGGTTCCGTGGATTGGGGGCGTGGCTGCTACGGCGAAGGCCCGTCGGGATCGACGGCATCGCGATCGTGCAGCGTCACGCGGCGGTCCATGTGGTCGGACAGGCAGAGGCGGCCCTCGATCGCTCCGGTGCCGCGGACCACGGCAGCGTGGTGCCAGTCGATGTCGATGCGGGCAATCAGTTCCGGTGCGGTCGCCTGCGCCATGACCAGTTCCATGACCAGCTTGCTCAGCGGCGGCCCCTCGAAGGGCGGGGCGCCGTCGAAGACGCCGCGCCAGTGCGCCCAGCCCCAATCCTCGATCAGGTAGATCCCCCCCGGCCGGAGATAGGGGAAGACGACCTCGAAGGCGGTTCGGGTCGGGCCGTAGAGATGGCTGGCGTCGTCGATCGCCAGGTCGACGGTGCGGTCGGAAAAATACCGGTCGAGCAGGCCGGACAGCCGGGCCGCGTCGGCCTGGTCGACTCCCGGCACGGCGGCGATCCGGTCCGCCGCGCCGCGGACGGCGACATAGCGGGCAAGCGCGTCGGGGACGGTCGGCCGGTCGTCGATCCCGAGCAGGCGGCCGGGCGCATAGAGCTGGTCGAACAGTGCCAGCCCGCCGCCCTGGTAGACGCCGATCTCGACCATCGCGTCGATCCGGTGTCCCGACAGGATGCGTGCCATGGAGCCGGCGAAGGAAGCGTCCTTGACCAGAACCATGCAGTCCGAGCTGCCCTGCTTGCGCCGGCTGCCCCAGGTGACCAGGTCGAACGTCATGTCGCCGACCGAGAACCGGTCGGTCGCTTCCCAGCGGAGACGGTTCCAGGGTGGTGCCAGAGGCATTGCGCTGCTCCCGCGCCGGCCGTGGGCCGACCTGGATTGCCGACCGGCCGTTCGAGACTAGAGCAGGGTTTGAATATCCACAACCTCATGGCGCTTTCCGACGTCGGGGATCGTTGGCGGAGTCGCGCGGTCCCAGGCAATCGAAGGGCCGACGACGACGGACGGGAACATGGTATGAACGCCTGGTCGATTAACCATTTATCTCAAAGTCTTATACCCTCTTGCCGGAAAAGAACAAAGAATGTACATTGGCGGCGTTGCACTCGCCGGCGCGGCGTGCGAAACAAGGGGAACGGCAATGTCGCAAGCGCATCTTCGTCTGGTCGAAAGGTCCGAGATGGATAAGCAGAAGGCTCTGGAAGCCGCCCTGGGGCAGATCGAGCGGAATTTCGGCAAGGGCTCGGTCATGAAGCTCGGCGCGCGACAGACGGTGGAGGCCGAGGTGATATCGACCGGCTCCCTGGGGCTCGACATCGGGCTCGGCATCGGCGGGCTGCCCAAGGGCCGGGTGGTGGAGATCTACGGCCCGGAAAGCTCGGGCAAGACGACGCTTGCGCTGCACGTGGTGGCGGAAGCCCAGAAGAAGGGCGGGACCTGCGCCTTCATCGATGCGGAGCACGCGCTCGACCCGACCTATGCGCGCAAGCTCGGCGTCAATATCGACGAGTTGCTGATCTCCCAGCCCGACGCGGGGGAACAGGCGCTGGAGATCGCCGACACCCTGGTCCGTTCGGGCGCGATCGACGTGCTCGTGATCGACTCCGTCGCGGCGCTGGTGCCGCGGGCGGAACTCGAGGGCGAAATGGGCGAGAACCAGCCCGGACTGCAGGCCCGGCTGATGAGCCAGGCGCTGCGGAAGCTGACCTCCTCGATTTCCCGATCGAACACGCTGGTCGTGTTCATCAACCAGATCCGCCTGAAGATCGGCGTGATGTTCGGCAGCCCGGAGACGACCTCCGGTGGCAACGCGCTGAAGTTCTACGCCTCCGTCCGCCTGGACATCCGCCGGATTGGCTCGATCAAGGATCGGGACGTGGTGGTCGGGAACCAGACCCGGGTGAAGGTGGTCAAAAACAAGATGGCCCCGCCGTTCCGGGTCGTCGAATTCGATATCATGTACGGCGAGGGCGTCTCGAAGATGGGCGAACTGCTCGATCTCGGGGTCCAGGCCGGCGTGGTCGACAAGTCGGGCGCCTGGTTCTCCTACGACGGCCAGCGGATCGGCCAGGGTCGGGAGAACGCGAAGACCTTCTTGCGCGAGAATTCCCAGATCGCCGAGGCGATCGAGCACAAGATCCGCCAGAACGCCGGTCTGGTCTCTGAGAAGATGCTCCAGGGGGAAGGCGAGCAGGACGCCGCCGCGGCCGGCGAGGACTGAGCTTAGGGGCGGGGCCGGCTCAGGCCGCGGGTCCCGCGCATCCCGTGCATCCATGGGCGTCGGGCCGGCTTCGAGACATGGCCGGCGGAGGGCGCGCAAGATGCCGAGTACCGCCGCCCCTCCCAATGGGGCGGCGCCGATCGCCCGATAGGCGGGACAAGCCGGCGGTGGCATGCGGACGAATGGCCCGACTTCGACGCAGGGCGCGCTGCCACCCCGCCCGCATCCGGCCGCGCTGCGCCGGCCGGGGGGCGGAGCGGGCCGGAGATCGAAGCGCCCCGTCGCCGGGCGGGCGGGGCGCGTCCCGTCGTCCGGAAGGCCCCTCCCGCCGGCTGGACAGGCATCCTATCTAGGCGCTACAAGCGTCCGGCCGCCTGATTGCCGCCGATTGACCTTTGGACCGCCCGGGACCCGAATGACCACTGCCAACGAGATCCGCAGCCAGTTCCTGGACTACTTCCGTCGGCACGGCCACGAGGTCGTGGCGTCGGGCCCGCTGGTGCCGCGCAACGACCCGACGCTCCTGTTCACCAATGCCGGCATGGTGCAGTTCAAGAACGTTTTCACCGGCGCGGAGCATCGGCCCTACAACCGCGCCACCACGGCGCAGAAGGTCGTCCGCGCGGGCGGCAAGCACAACGATCTCGAAAACGTCGGCTATACCGCGCGGCATCACACCTTTTTCGAGATGCTGGGCAACTTCTCGTTCGGCGACTACTTCAAGGAAGGGGCGATCGAGCTTGCCTGGACACTGATCACCAGGGAGTACGGGCTGCCGGCCGACCGGCTTCTGGCGACGGTCTACGCCGAGGACGAAGAGGCCTTCGATCTCTGGAAGAAGATCGCCGGACTGCCGGAGAGCCGGATCATCCGGATCCCGACCTCCGACAATTTCTGGGCGATGGGCGACACGGGCCCGTGCGGCCCATGTTCGGAAATCTTCTTCGACCACGGCGACCATGTGCCCGGCGGGCCGCCCGGCAGCCCCGACGAGGATGGCGACCGGTTCATCGAGATCTGGAACCTGGTCTTCATGCAATACGATCAGGTCGCCCCCGGCGACCGGCGTGACCTGCCGCGGCCGTCGATCGACACCGGCATGGGGCTGGAGCGGATCGCCGCCGTGCTGCAGGGCAAGCACGACAACTACGACATCGACCTGATGCGCGCGCTGATCGAGGCGTCGGCCGAGGCCACGGGCAGCCATCCGGACGGCCCTCATGCGGTCTCGCACAGGGTGATCGCCGACCACCTGCGCGCGACGTCGTTCCTGATCGCCGACGGCGTGATGCCGTCGAACGAGGGCCGCGGCTATGTCCTGCGCCGGATCATGCGCCGGGCGATGCGCCACGCCCACATGCTGGGCGCGCGCGATCCGGTGATGCACAAACTGGTGCCGGCGCTGGTGCGCGAGATGGGCAGCCATTTCACCGAGTTGCAGCGCGCCCAGGCCCTGATCACTGAGACGCTGAAGCTGGAGGAGACCCGGTTCAAGCAGACGCTCGACCGCGGCCTCAAGCTGCTGGACGAGGAGACGGCGCGCCTGCCGGAGGGTGGGGCCCTGCCGGGCGAGGTGGCGTTCAAGCTCTACGACACCTACGGCTTCCCGCTCGACCTCACACAGGACGTGCTGCGCGGCCGGGGCCGGACCGTCGACCAGTCCGGTTTCGACGCCGCGATGCAGCGCCAGCGCGCCGAGGCGCGGAAGAATTGGGCCGGCTCCGGCGAGGCGGCAACCGAGGGGCAGTGGTTCGACCTGCGGGACCGGCTGGGGGCGACCGAATTCCTGGGCTATGCCGCCGAGGAGGCGGAGGGCGTGATCCAGGCCCTGGTGGTCGACGGCAGCGAAGCGCGGTCGGCGGAGGCCGGAGCCCGGGTCGCGGTGATCGTCAACCAGACGCCGTTCTATGGCGAGTCGGGGGGACAGGTCGGCGACACGGGGGCCATGTTCACCGCCGAAGGGGCCGAGATCGCGATCGAGGACACCCAGAAGAAGGTCGGCGACCTGTGGGTCCATCTCGGCCGGGTCGAGCGCGGACGCATCTCGGTCGGCGACACGGTGGAGATGCGGGTGGACGGCGTGCGCCGCGGCGCCATCCGGGCCAACCACTCGGCCACGCACCTGCTGCACGAGGCTCTGCGCCGCCGGCTGGGCGAGCATGTCACGCAGAAGGGCTCGCTGGTTGCCCCGGAGCGGCTGCGCTTCGACATCAGCCAGCCGACGCCGCTGACCGCCGACGACGTGCGCGCGGTCGAGAGCGAGGTCAACGCCCGCATCCGGGAGAACGCCGAGGTCGAGACCCGACTGATGACACCGGAGGAGGCGATCGAGCAGGGCGCGATGGCCCTGTTCGGCGAGAAATACGGCGACACCGTTCGCGTGGTGAGCATGGGGATGGACGGCAACCGGACCTATTCGATGGAACTGTGCGGCGGGACCCATGTCCGCCGCACCGGCGACATCGGCGCGTTCCGGCTGGTGGGCGAGGGCGCCGTCGCCGCCGGGATACGCCGGGTCGAGGCCCTGACCGGCGCGGCGGCGATCGACTACGACGAGCGGCGCGATGCCCTTCTGACCGCCGCGGCGGCGACGCTGCGCACCACGCCGGAGGAGCTGCCGGATCGGCTGGCCCAGCTTGTCGAGGAGCGTCGGCGCCTCGAGCGAGAAGTCGCAGAGCTCAAGCGCAAGCTTGCCAGCGGCGGCGGCGCGGCGGCAGGTGGACCGGCCGTCAAGGAAGTCGCCGGCGTCAGGTTCGCCGGCCGGGTGGTCCAGGACCTGCCGCCCAAGGAACTCAAGCCGATGGCTGACGAGATCAAGAAGCAGTTGGGCTCGGGCGTGGCGGCCCTCGTCGCGGTCAATGACGGCAAGGCCTCGATCGTGGTCGGCGTCACCGACGACCTGACCGGCCGGATCAGTGCCGTGGACCTGGTGCGTGCTGGTGCCCAGGCACTCGGCGGCAAGGGGGGCGGCGGCCGACCCGACATGGCTCAGGCCGGAGGCCCCGACGGCGCCAAGGGCGACGCCGCGATCGCCGCGGTCGAGCAGGCGCTGGCCGGCTGACACGGGCCGGCTGGGCCCCCTTGTAGATCGGATATGGCGGCGTGGCGCCGCCCGGCGGTTTTCGATCGTCCGGAACAGGACGCCGTCCGCCCCGGGAACACCGGGCTTGGCGCCCTGCTTCGGGTGTCCGGCACGTGGGGACTTATCCTCCGGCGGTGCGGGTTCTCCACAGGATTCTGCGTTGCCGGAACGCTTGGCCCTACCACGGGTGCCGTGGATGTAGTAGGCTCTTCCCCGTCAAACACCATATCTCGCCGATGGGTGGACAGGTGGTGGTCGTCGCGAGAGGGGAGACCAGGACATGGGCTGGACGGACGAACGGGTCGCGAAACTGCGCGATCTCTGGGGCTCGGGAAAGAGTGCCAGTGAGATTGCCGAGATCCTCGGAGGCGTCTCGCGCAATGCTGTGATCGGCAAAGCGCATCGCCTGGGACTTTCCGGCCGTCCCTCGCCGATCCGGAAGAGGGAGGAGGGCGACGCTACCGCGCCGGTGCGTCCGGCCACCGCCGCGGCGTCGGCTACCTCGGCGCCGGCTCGATCCGCTGCCGCCAGCGCGGCTCCTGCGGCCAGCCGCACGGCTGAGCCTCGGCCCCGTCCGGCCGCCCCGCCCGCGCAGCGGCCGGCCCCCGTCCTCCGCCCGGCGGAGGAGATCGGCCCCGGCGACGGTGCGACCATCCTCAACCTGACGGAGCGGATGTGCCGCTGGCCGATCGGCGACCCGAAGCAGCCGGGATTCCGCTTCTGCGGCCGACCCTCGGCGCCCGGCGTTCCTTACTGCGCCGAGCATGCGTCCGTCGCCTACCAGACCCCGAATGGCGGGAAGAAGCGCGACGAGGAGAAGCAGACCGCCTGATCGGCGTCGCGTGACGCCGCTCGCCTCCGGAACGGGCTCTGCGCGGATGCCGGTGAACGAGCAGGGAGCGCGAGCCGGTTCGTGCGGCAGGGCAGACGCCCGGCCCTGCCCGGGTCCGCCGGACCGACCAGATCGGCAGGCGGCGGCACGGCGGGCGCGTCGGACGAATCAGGGCCGCTCAGGGCACTTGATCCGTCGAGCTCCATGCATCGCCATGGCCTCGGCAGCGTATGGTGGTCCTTCCGTTCGCCACCCCTGCAGGCCTCGTCTCTCGTTGCCAGGGCCGGGTGAGGCTCTCGGTCGAGCCGCAGGCCTCGTGACCGGAGGCGCACGACCGCATCTCCGACAGGATCACGGTCGGTGCGACCATCTCCGCCGGCATCCGGTGCAGGATGGTGCATCGTCGGCGGTTCGATGCGCCACGGCCTTCTCGGCGGCCGGGCGCCGTTGCGCCGTCGGGTGAACACCAGCGGCTCGGGCGTCTCGCCGTTGGTCCGGCCGTTGCTGCGCGACCGCGTCAAGATCGGGTCGGTCGAGAAGCATCCCGAGCGTCGCCCCCGATCCTCCGCCGGTCAGGCGAAGGTCGGGACGCGCACGCTGCCCCGGGGCTACCGCGGACGGCCGGAGAGCCGTCATGCCAAGCGCGCTATGGGCCGTCGATTTTCTGGCGGCTCATCGGGATCGGCCGTTCGGATAGGCCCGGCGTCTGGCGGTGCGGGAGGCTGCCCAGCCGCGTGACCCACCCGGGCCGGCTCTCGATCCCCGTTTCGAACTTTGGCTGGTACTCCGACGGGTCATCGATCGACGGCAAGGTGATGTCGAGATCGTCCGCCCGCGGGTGATCGCCTCGGAACCGGAAGGCAAGGTGGGTTCCGCAGGTCGGACAGAAGCCCCGTTCCGCCACGTCCGAGCTGACGAACCAGGTCGGCGCGCCGCGGGTCCAACTCACCTCCGCCCGATCCATGATCAAGACCGCCAGCATCGGCATGCCGGTCGCCCGCTGGCACATCCGGCAATGACAGACGGCGACCGTGCGCGGCGCCGCTTCCAGGCGATAGCGAACGGCACCGCACTGGCATCCGCCGGTGCGCGTCGGGTCCGGTGCCGGAACGGAGGAGGTCATCGGGTCGATCCGCGGGCTGTGGGTCGGTGGAGCGTAGGATAGAACGCAGGGTCGGATCCGCACCAGCGCGGGCTTCTCATTCGAGGATTGACAATCTCTCATCCGAACGCGGGCGATTTGGCGTCCGACGGTACCCGGCGCCGCGTTGACAAGCGCGTGGGTGATCGCTTTGATGCTTGCTGCGGCGCAACCTTCGGTGAGGGAACGCCGGCGGGGATGGCGACCGCGAATCCCAATGCAGGGTGGGAGGCTTCAGACGGCATGACCCAGTTCACGTACCGGCGTGGTGCCAGGGCGGCGCGCGCGCCGCTGTTCTCCGCTGCCGCGGTCGCCGCGGTGGCGCTGGCGACCGGCGCGGCATCGGCTCAGGAAGAACTGCACGTCTACAATTGGTCGGACTATATCGGCGAGGATACGATCGCGAACTTCGAGGAGGAGTTCGGGATCGACGTGATCTATGACGTCTACGACACCAACGAGATCGTCGAGGCGAAGCTGCTCGCCGGCAATTCCGGCTACGACATCGTGGTGCCGACCGCGATGCCTTTCCTCGCCCGGCTGATCATGGCGGAGGCACTGCAGCCGTTGGACAAGTCGCAGATCCCCAACCTCGACAACCTCGACCCCGACCTGATGGAGCGGGTGGCGACCGCCGATCCGGGCAACGAGTACGCCGCGATCTACCAGTGGGGAACCAACGGGATCGGCGTCAATGTCGACATGGTCGAGGAGCGGCTGGGCGAGGTGCCTTCCAGCTGGGACCTGATGTTCGATCCGGAAACCATGGCCCAACTGGCCGACTGCGGCATCAGCTATCTCGACAGCGCGGACGAAGTGATCCCGATCGCCCTCAACTACCTCGGCATGGATCCGGCCACCGAGGACACCGACGCGCTGGAGGCCGTCGAGGCGCTCCTGACGCAGACGCGGGAGCACGTCAAGTACTACCACTCGTCGCAGTACATCAACGACCTTGCCAACGGCGAGATCTGCGTCGCCATGGGCTTTTCCGGAGACGTCTTCATCGCCGCCGACCGGGCGGCGGAGGCGGACAACGGTGTCAACATCGAGTACATCATCCCGGAAGAGGGCACGTTGATCTGGTTCGACGTCATGGCCATCCCGGCCGACGCTCCGAATCCGGAGGCGGCCCACACCTGGATCAACTACATCCTGCGGCCCGACGTGATGGCCGGCATCACCAACTATGTCTGGTATGCCAACGCGGTGCCGGCGTCGCTCGAGATGGTGGATGAGGAAGTGCGCACCGATCCGGCGATCTTCCCGTCCGAGGAGACCCAGGCCAACCTGTTCGCGGCGGCGATCAAGGGGCCGGCCTGGAACCGCGCGGCGACCCGTACCTGGACCCGGGCCAAGACCGGCCGGTAGGACCTCGACGACGGCGGGGGCGGGGCTCATCGGGTTCCGCTCGGCGATCCGTCCCCGTTCTTCGTTCCGCCGCGGCCCGCTGCCGCGGCCCTGCCGCAGGAGGGCCTTTCCAGGCATGGTCGAGTCCCCCGAGGCGCCGCCGCCCGGTCCGCAGGCCGAGCCGCACCCCCAGCCGCAGTCTGACCCCCGGCGGATGCCCCGTCCGGCCTTCGAACCCTGGCGAGATCCGGCGGCGCAGGCCTATGTCCGGGTCGAAGGCGTCACCAAGAAGTTCGACGACTTCATCGCGGTCGACGATGTCGACCTGGCGATCTATCGCGGCGAGTTCTTTTCCCTGCTCGGCGCCTCGGGCTGCGGCAAGACCACTCTCCTGCGGATGCTCGCCGGCTTCGAGCGGCCGAGCCAGGGGCGGATCTGGATCGACGGCGTCGACGTGACCGACGTGCCGCCCTACGAGCGGCCGGTCAACATGATGTTCCAGTCCTACGCCCTGTTTCCGCACATGACCGTGGAGGCCAATGTCGCCTTCGGCCTGAAGCAGGACCGCGTGCCCAAGGCGGAGATCCGAGAGCGGGTCGCCGAGGCCCTTGCGCTCGTCCAGCTGGAGCGGTTCGCCAAGCGCAAGCCGCACCAGCTTTCCGGCGGCCAGCGCCAGCGCGTGGCCCTGGCCCGCAGCCTGATCAAGCGGCCGAAGCTGCTGCTGCTCGACGAGCCGCTGGCCGCACTCGACAAGAAGCTGCGCGAGCGCACCCAGTTCGAACTGGTCAACATCCAGGAGTCCGTCGGCATCACCTTCGTCGTGGTCACCCACGACCAGGAGGAGGCGATGACCATGTCGTCGAGGATCGCGGTGATGAACGCCGGCCAGATCGTCCAGACGGGCACCCCGGCGGAGATCTACGAGTATCCCCAGAGCCGCTACGTCTCGGAGTTCATCGGCCAGATCAACGTATTCGAGGGTCGGATCGCCGAGGACGAGACCGACCATGTCGTGATCTCCAGCGCCGAGGCGGGCTGCGAACTCTATATCGACCACTCGATCCCGGGGGTGGAGGGCCAGCAGGTGTTCGTCGCCGTGCGGCCGGAGAAGATGGCCATCCACAAGGAACCCCGGCCGGCCGGGCGCAATTGCGTCCACGGCGTGGTCGACGAGATCGCCTATCTCGGCAACTTCTCGACCTATGTGGTCCGCCTCGACAGCGGCAAGATCGTGCGGGTGGTGACTCCCAACCTGTATCGCATGGTCGACCTGCCGATCACCTGGGAGGACGAGGTCTGGCTGACTTGGCAGCCGTCGGCCGGCGTGGTGCTGTATTCGTGAGCGGCGACCTGCCCCGGAGGCCGAAATGAGCCGGCTGGTCCCCGACGAGGCGGCGCCCCCGACTGGGCCGGTCGGCCAGGCGCCGCTGCCCGACGCGCCCCCGCACCCGGGGCTCCGCCATCGGATCGAGCAGCGGGTCCACCGCTCCGGCCGGCGCCTCGTGACGGCGGTGCCCTATCTCTGGCTGCTGCTGTTCTTCCTGCTGCCGTTCGGGATCGTTCTGAAGATCGCACTCAGCGAGGCGGCGATCGCGCGCCCGCCCTACAGCCCCCTGGTCGAGTTCCTCGGCGACGGCGTCGTGCAGATCACGGTCAGCCTGCGGAACTTCGGCTTCATCCTTTCCGATTCGCTGTACACGGTGGCCTATCTCAACTCGGTCAAGATCGCCTTCGTCTCGACGGTGATCGCGCTCATCGTCGGCTACCCGATGGCCTACGCCATCGCCAAGGCGCCGCGCACCTGGCGCGGACCGCTCCTGATGATGATCATCCTGCCATTCTGGACGTCGTTCCTGATCCGGGTCTATGCGTGGATCGGCATCCTGAACGACACCGGTCTGATCAACGGCCTGCTGACGGGGCTGGGGCTGACCGACCGGCCGATCCAGATGATCCGCACCGATTTCGCGGTCTATGTCGGCATCGTCTACAGCTATCTGCCGTTCATGATCCTGCCGCTCTACGCCACGCTGGAGCGGATGGACGACAGCCTGGTGGAGGCGGCGCTCGACCTCGGCTGCCGGCCCTGGCAGGCCTTCGTCAAGGTGACGCTGCCGCTGTCGCTGCCGGGCATCGTCGCGGGATCGCTGCTGGTCTTCATCCCGGCGGTCGGGGAGTTCGTGATCCCGGAGCTGCTGGGCGGGCCGGATACCCTGATGATCGGCAAGATTCTGTGGCAGGAATTCTTCAACAACCGCGACTGGCCGGTGGCGAGCGCGGTCGCAATCGCACTCCTCCTGGTGCTGGTGCTCCCGATCATGGCGTTCCAGCACTTCCAGTCACGCGAAGCCGGGGGGCGCTGAGGCCATGTCGCTGCTGCGCCGCCCCAGCTTCCTGATGACCTGGCTGTCGCTCGGCTACGCCTTCCTCTATGCGCCGATCGTCATCCTGATCGTCTACAGCTTCAACGCCTCGCAACTGGTGGCGGTCTGGGGCGGCTGGTCGACCCGGTGGTACGGTGAGCTGCTGAGGAACGACCAGGTGCTGTCGGCAGCATGGCTCTCGGTGCGGATCGCCGCCGTCAACGCCACGGTGGCGGTGGTCCTGGGGACGATGGCGGGCCTGGTCATGGCGCGGTTCGGCCGGTTCCGGGGGCGGCTGCTCTTCTCTGGCATGATCGCGGCACCGCTCGTGATGCCGGAAGTGATCACCGGCCTCTCGCTGCTCCTCCTGTTCGTGGCGATGGAGCAGGCGATCGGCTGGCCCGCTGGCCGCGGAGCGACCACCATCGCCATCGCCCACATCACCTTCTCGATGGCCTATGTCGCGGTGATCGTGCAGTCGCGCCTCGCCGGCCTCGACGAATCCGTCGAGGAGGCGGCGCTGGACCTCGGCGCCCGGCCAGCCAAGGTCTTCTTCGTGATCACCCTGCCGATCATCGCCCCGGCGCTGATCGCAGGCTGGCTGCTTGCATTCACCCTGTCGCTCGACGATCTGGTGATCGCCAGCTTCGTCTCCGGCCCGGGCAGTTCGACCCTGCCGATGGTGGTATTCTCCAAGGTCCGCCTGGGCGTCAGCCCGGACATCAACGCGTTGGCCACGATCATCGTGTTGATCGTCACGACCTGCGTGGTCGCAGCCGCCGTGATCCTGGCGCGACGGGAGCGCCAGCGCCGCCACGACGAAATCCTGGCCGAGGCCGACCGGCAGGCGTAGCGGCGCCTTCTGCCTCGACTCGGACAGCGGCGCCGGCCGGTCAGCCGGCGCTGCCCGCCATCGGCGGCAGCGGCCAGGGACGGGCACGCTCGAACGCCGCGGCGGCGCGCAGGACGACCCCGTCGTCGTGCTGCGGCCCGACGATCTGGAGCCCGATCGGAAGCCCGGCCGCGGTCAGGCCGCAGGGTACCGTCGCCGCCGGCTGCTGGGTCAGGTTGAAGGGGTAGCTGAAGGGCGTCCAGTCCTGCCAGCCGCGATAGCGACCTCCCGGCGGGACTTCGTGCCCGGCGTCGAAGGCGGGGATCGGCAGGGTCGGCGTCAGCAGCAGGTCGTAGGTCTCGTGGAACCGGTTCATCGCGACGCCCATCCGGCCGCGGGCCACGGTGGCGCGGGTGTAGTCGATCAACGGCGTCGCCGCCCCGGCCGCGGCGATCTTCCGCAGGCCGGGGTCGATCATCGCCTTCTGCTCCTCCCGGAAGTCCGACAGCAGGGTCGCCGCACCGACGGACCAGTGCTTGAAGAAGATCGCATCGGCCTCGTCGACCGGCGGCTCGGCCGCTTCGACGGTCGCGCCGAGTTCGACGAACACCTGAACCGCCGCGGCGACCGCCTCCGCGATCTCCGGGTCGACCTCGGCGCCCATCAGGGTCGGGGCGAAGGCGATGCGCAGGCCCGCGACGCCCTGGTCGAGGCCGCGCGAGAAGTCCTCCTCCGGAAAGGGCAGGGCGGTCCAGTCTCGGCGGTCGCGCCGGCTCATCACCTGCAGCATCAGGGCCCCGTCGGCGACCGTGCGGGTCATCGGCCCGATATGGGAGACGGTCCCGAACGGCGACGGCGGCCAGGCCGGCACCCTGCCGTAGCTCGGCTTCAGCCCGAAGATGCCGGTGAAGCCGGCGGGGATTCGCACCGAGCCGCCGCCGTCGGTGCCCAGGTTCAAAGCCGCCATGCCGACCGCCGCGGCGGCGGCCGCCCCGCCGGAGGAACCGCCGGGCGTCTTCGCCGGGTCCCAGGGGTTGCGGGTGGTCCCGGATCGAGGGCTGTCGGTGACGCCCTTCCAGCCGAATTCAGGAGTCGTGGTCCGACCGATCAAGACCGCGCCGGCATCGCGCAGGCTGGCCGCGGCCGGGCTGTCCTCCCGCCACGGTCCGGCCGGATCGATCGTCTTCGAGCCCCGAAGGGTGGGCCACCCGCTGGCCAGGACGATGTCCTTCAGCGTGGTCGGCACGCCGTCCACCGAATGGCCGAACCGGTCGACGATCGGCCGGCCCTCGGTCCATCGCGCCTCCGATGCCCGCGCGGACCGGAGCGCGCCCTCCCGGTCGACCAGGGTGAAGGCGTTGAGTTTCGGGTCGAGCGCCTCGATCCGGGCGAGGCAAGCCCCCGCCACCTCGACCGGCGACAGGCTGTGGTCGCGGAAGCGGGCGACCATCTCGGTGGCGGAAAGGAGGGCGGCGTCGGACATGGGCAGAGGCCTCGCGGCTGCGGATCGATTGCCGCGAGCCTAGGCCGCCCGGACGCCGGGATCAAACCTGGGGCCAACTGCCGGCGGATTGTGAATCGCTTGCGGAGTCTTGGATCGGACCGCCGCTTCGGTCTGGTCCGTCCCCTGGTGCAATGCTCTTGCGGGTCACACGGCGAGGGGATCCCGTCCGCCGGTGATCCCCCGAACCAGCCCACCGAGGCCCAGCAGCACCGCCGCCAGGAGGATCAGCCCACCCAAGAACGGGATCGCCCCGAGGACGGCCAGGACGACCAGGGCACCTCCGAAGCCGGCGAGCCGCAGGCTGTATCCGGCGGGGAAGGTGCGCCGGTCGAGCACCGCCTCCGACAGGCCGAAGGCGGCCATCAACCAGCCGGCGAAGAGGATCACCGGGTAGAGCAGGAACGCCGTCAGGGCCAAAGGCAGCCCGATCACCGTCACGGCGGCGATCACCGCAGCGACCGGCCACGCGGCCGCGACCCCGAGGCCGAGCAGGGCGCTGATCCCGGGCCGGGCCCGCAGCTCCAGGCTTGCCCGTGCCAGGAACCGCGGCGTCGCCGCCAGCCACAGGGCGCCGGCCAGCACGCAGCCCAGCAGGAAGACCACCGTTCCGGCGATGCCGGCGCCCTCGGGGATCCTCGGTGGGGCGATGTCGATCTCGGCATCGTCGAACGCCCTGTGGTCGACCGTCCCCCCGACCGTCGCGCCTTCCGCGATCGTCGGTGCCTCGCGGCCGCGCCAGACGATGTCGCCTCCGACCGTCGCGCCCGGCAGCACCGTCAGGCTGCCGCCGGCCGCCTCGACGTCGCCCGCGATCTCGCCGGCGATCTCGATCGAGCCGCCGGCGAGCCGGGCATTGCCCCGCACGATGCCGTCGATCCCGATATCGCCGCCAATGGCCGTCAGCGTGCCGCCGATCACCGCCGGCGCGGCGATCTCCACCCGTCCGCCGGCAACAATGGCATCTTCGGCCACTTCTGCGGCAACCCGCACCCGGCCGCCCGCGGCGAACAGATCCTCGGCGATCCGACCGTCGACCCGGACGGCGCCACCGGCCACGATCGCATCCTCCTCGGTGTCGGCATCCAGCGCCACCGTCGCTCCGGCGCTGACGAGGGCGGAGCCGTCGCCACCGGTCGTGGCGGTCCGGGTGCCGACCACGCTGCTCTCCCCACCGGGTTCGTCACCCGTCGGCATCGATTCGGCTGCCGGACCGGTCGTGTCCTGACCGGCGGCGGGCCGCTCCGTCGCCGTGCCTGCGAGAAGGCCGAGAGCCAGCACGGCGGCGAGGCCGTAGCGCATCGCGTGGCGCCAACCGGGCATCGGCGTCGGGGTTTCTCCCGATCGCGCGGAAAAGCGGCCGGTATCGGCGGTGTGGCCGTCGGACAGGGGGCGCAGCGGCATGGCAGCCTCCGGCGGAACGCATCGGGCATGGACTGGACGGCGGGCGGCGTCGGCGGCAGGATCGCCTCCCGACCCTGCGCCCCGCGTTGACGAGGATCAAGGAATGGGCCACCGCACGCCTGCGGCGCGTCCGGGCCTGGCGTACCGCCTGGCCGACCGAGTGAAGGCCGGGCCGCTGCCGCGTCTGGCCTTCCGGGGTCATAACGCCGTCCTGCGGCTGATCCGGCCGGTGACGCTGGGCGTTCGGATGATGATTCTCGATGGCGACCGTGTCTGCCTGGTCCGCCATGGCTATCGTCCCGGCTGGTTCCTGCCGGGCGGCGGGGTCGCCCGCGACGAGACGCTGGAGCAGGCGGCGGTGCGCGAAGCGCGGGAGGAGGCCGCGATCGAGGTCCTGGGCGGCGCCCGTTTTGTTGGCATCTACGCCAACCTGACCCGCGAGAAGAGCGACCATGTCGCGCTGTTCCTGGCGGAGCGCTGGCGTCCCGTCGTGGGCGGGGTCTGGTCGGCGGAGATCGCGGAATGCGCCTTCTTCGGGATCGACGCCCTGCCCGAGGACACCAGCGACGCCACCCGCCGCCGCCTGGCCGAAGTGATCGACGGCCATCCCCCGACCCCGGACTGGTAAGGATACCCGTTCCCATGCCCCATGGCCCGATGGCCGTTCCGAGCGAGTTGCCGGAGCGGCTGGAGCAGATCCAGCAGTTCCTGGTCGAATGCGACCGGTTCAAGACCGTCCTGCGCCGCAACTACATCGTCGATGGCAGTCGCCTGGAGAACGATGCCGAGCACAGCTGGCACATGGCGCTCTACGCCGTCCTGCTGCAGCGCGAGGTCGGGCTGGAGGTCGATCTGGCGCGTGTCCTGCCGATGATCCTGGTGCACGACCTGGTCGAGATCGACGCCGGCGACACCTTCGCCTACGACACGGCCGCCCTGCAGGATCAGGCGGCGCGGGAGCAGGCGGCCGCGGATCGGCTGTTCGGGCTGCTGCCGGACGATCTGGGCCGCCATGTCCGAGGCCTGTGGGAGGAGTTCGAGGTCGGAGAGACCGACGAGGCCCGATTCGCGCGCGCCCTCGACAGGTTGCAGGCGTTCGCCCAGAACGTCGCTTCGGGCGGCAAGGCGCATCGAGAGCATGGCGTCAGCCGGCCGCAGACCCGCCAGCGGATGGCCGAGGCCCTGGCCGCCGACCCGGTCCTGGAACGCCTGGTCGAAGCGCTCTACGACCGCGCCGATCGGACTCCCGGCTATTGGTCCGGGGCCGTGACGGGGCGCTGAGCGCCCGTCCTGCAGCCGTCCGTCACCGCCATCGCATCGACCGATCGCACCGCCCGGCGCCGTCTGGCGACATCGGCGCGCCGCGCCCCCGGTGCCTTCTGACCGTCAGGCGGTCAGGAGCTTCCCACCCTTACCCGGCAGGGGCCGATCGCCGGCGATCTTCATCACCACGTCGCCGGCGAGGACGACGAACCGGTCGAGACACGTGAACACGCGACCCGGTGCCGTCGCAGCGATCGGCACGGCCGCCGCGGCCGGGTTCTCGGCCAAAGGGTTTTCGATGCGGGCCACGATGTCTCCGGCAGCGACCGGGTCGCCCGGCCCGACGGCTGGGACGAACAGGCCCGCCACCGGGGCCGTCACCATCTCCACCGCCGCCAGGGGCACCACCGCCGCGTCGAGGGCCGGGGCCGGCGGCGCCTCGCCAGCGACGACGCCCCGATCCTGGAGAAAGGCGACCAGCGCATCGGCGTCGCGCTCTCCGAGGGCATCCCGCACATCCGCCTGACCGCGCAGTTCAACGGTCGCGGCGAGGCACGCGGCGGGGAACGGCGTCTCGGCGCCCACTGCCAGGGCCTCTCGCAGACGCCACCAGGGGGCGGAGCACGCCTCGTCGAACGGTTCTCCACCCGATACCTCGGCTAGCAGCACGACCGCCGCTCCGAGCCGCCGGGCAAGGTCCTCGGCCTCCGGCCAGAGCGGCGTTCCGGTATAGAGATGGACCGGTGCCGCCGCGTCGCAGTGGAGGTCGAGGACGATGTCGGCATCGATCGCAAGGCCGAGCAGGGCGTGGCGCAGCCCGTCCGCCAAGGTGGCCGGCCGCCGCTCCGCCAGCGCGGCCTTGAGGGCCCGCCGGATCACGGCGACGTTGGCATCCGCGTCGCCGGTCAATCGTCCTGCGATGCGGGCCGCCGAAGTATCGACGAGATCGGGGTAGTGCCGGTTGAAGTTGCCGCTGCCAGCGAGGTCGAACCGGCCGACAGGGGCATCGAGCACCCGCTGGCCGAGACCGACCGGATTGGCTGCCGGGACGACCACGATCTCCCCTGGGATCGCCTCCGCCTCCGCCAGGCTGTCGAGGCGTCGAAGGAGATGAAGCGCCGCCAGCATGCCGGGCGGTTCGTCGGCGTGCAGTCCGCCCTGGACATAGGCCTTGGGGCGTGCCCCGGGCCGGCCGTAGCGGTGCACGGTCAGCGCGACTTCGGTGCCGGGCGGCGCAAACGGAAGGGGCAGGCGGTCGACGGTCTTCGGCATTGCGGGCGGCGTCCGGGTCGGGCAGTCGGTATCGGCCGCCGATCCTGTTCCTCCCCACGCGTCGGCGCAAGGGTTGGTGCTTGCGCGTACAAATGCATGCAGTACTCTCATTTTGCGAGTGTCCCAGCAGGATCAGCCGATGCCCGAACCGACTGGCACGCCACCGTCGATGGAGTCCCGGTCCTCCCATCGACGGACGGCCAGGAACGGAGCCGGCGTCCTGCCGGCGCGTTGGAGCCGGGTTGCGGCGGATCCGGTCGCCGCCTGCGTCCTACTGGCGCTGACCGTGCATGCCGTTGCGGGGGAGCCGACCCCGGACCGTCCCGCGGCAGCCGCCGCTGTCACGGCCGGCCTGCTGGTCCTGGCGCTGGGCGGCGGCATCGCCGTCGGCTGCCGCCAGCGTCATGGGGCGCCGTGCCTCGATCCGCCATGGACCGCGGCCGGTCTGGGGCTCCTTGTCCTCGGGCTGGGCGGCCTGCCGCTCCTAGCCGGTGCGCTGCGCGGGTGGTCGTTGGTCGATATCCTTCGCGATCTGATCGGCCTCGGGGCGCTTGCAGCGCCGGTCGTCCTGTTCGCCGCCGTGGCTGGCCGCGCCGATCCGGCCGGGGCGGCGGCAAGGCTGGCGGACGCCGTGGTGGCGGGACTGGTCCTGGTCGGTATCGGCCATGCCGTGCGCTTCCTGGTCTCGGTCGATGCGACGCCCGGCACGCTCGGCATCGCGGGCGGTGCGGACGGGGACCGCTATCTGGTCGGCGATCCGGCGGTGGTCTTCGCTGCGGTGCTCTTGGGGGCCCGCGCCGTCACCGCCCTGCAGGACGGGCCGCGGTCGGTCGCGACGACCGCCCTTCCCGCGATGCTGGCCGCGGCGCCTTGCGTCCTGGTGCTGGCGATGACACTGCAGCGTGCGCCGCTCGCGGCCGTCGCCTGCGCCATGGCCGTCTTCGTCCTGCGCGCCGTGCCGCGCCGGCCGACCGCGGGGGCGACCCTCGGCCTGGCCGCGGCCTGCGGCGGGCTGATCGCCATGCCGGCCTTGGGGCGGCTGGTCTCCGCGCTCGCCGACAAGACCCGCACGGTCGGCGCCAACCATCGGATCGAGGAGATCGCCGCGGTGGTGGAGACGCTGGCCGGCGAGCCCCTCGCGGCGCTGCTCGGGCAGGGGTGGGGCGCGCTGATCGCCCTGCCGGCGATCGCGGACGCGCCGGTCAGCTTCGTGCACGCCCTGCCGCTCTATCTCCTCTGGAAGACGGGTTTCGTCGGTCTGGCGCTGGGGGTGGCATGGCTCGCGCTGCTGGCGCGCCCCGTCCCCACACTACTGCGCCACCGACCCGTGGAGACCGCGGCCGTCCTGGCGGCGCTGGCCCTCTCCCTCACCGTGCAGACGGGCTTCAAGACCCTGTCCTTCGCCATGATCCTGGCGTGGCTGCTCTTGCGGTCGACACACGATCGAAGGTAGAAGTCGATGGGGGTTTTTCGAACGACGAGGCATTGCGATGGCCATGGACGGTTCCGTCCTGCCGGTATCGGACCGCCGGGCGGCAGCGGTGCCAAAGGAACCCGGGCGGTCGCTGGTACTGGTCAATCGGATCCATCCGCCCGACACCGGCGCGACCGGACGGCTGGTCGCGGATCTGGCGAGCCGTCTGGCCGCGGCCGGATGGCAGGTCACCGTCCTGGCCTGCGGCGAGCCTCAGACATGCCGAACCGGCGGCTATGTGCTCCGGCGGGTCGGCGGGCCGCTATCCGGGAGACGGGCCCGGGACGCCATGGTGCAGATTCGCGCCCTGGCTGCCGCGATCGCCGCGCTGCCGCCGACAGACGTCCTTGTCACGCTCACCGACCCGCCGATGCTGCCGGTGGTCGCTCCGGTGGCGACCCTTCGCTGCGGCGCGCTGGTGCATTGGAGCATGGATGTCTATCCGGAGCTGCTGCCCCTGGTCGGCCGTGCGTTGCCGCGACCGGCCGGCGCTCTCCTGTCCGCCCTGCGGGACCGGGCCCTGTTTCGGCACGACGCCGTGGTTGCGGTCGGGGCCTGCATGGCGGAACGGCTGGAACGGCGGCTGCGCGGCCGGGTGCCGATTACCGTGGTCGAGCCCTGGCCCGACCCCGCGATCGGATGGCATGTCGGGGTGGGAACGGGGCTTCGCCACCGCCTGCTGGCAGCGACGGGCGCGGCGAGCCTCGTCGTCTATGCCGGCACGCTGGGGCGCAGCCACCCCCTCGGCGCCCTCGAGACGGCGGTGCGGGCGGCCGCATCGGCGCGCGTGACGGGACGGCCGATGCCGGGATTCGTCTTCGTCGGCCAGGGCGACGGGATGGCGGCCCTGCGCGCCAGGGTCGGAGAGGGCCTGCCCGGCGTCGTGTTCCTGCCGTCCCGTCCGGCACCGCTCCTCGCAGAGCTCCTGGCTGCGGCCGACGTCCACCTGGCGGTGCTGGCGGCCGAGGCGGAAGGGCTGATGGTTCCGTGCAAGGTCCATGGTGCGCTGGCGGCCGGGCGCCCGGTCGTGTTCGCCGGTCCGTCGGGCGGTGCCGCCGCTCGGCGGGTCCTGGCCGGCGGGGGGCGCGTGGTGGCACCGGACGACGGCATCGGCCTGCTGGCGGCGGCGACCGCTCTGGCCGGGGAGACGGAACCGGCGCGATCTGCCCGGCGGGAGCGCGCGCAGGCGGCGGTCTCGGATTTGGATGCGGACGCCGCAGCGGCGGTGTGGGACGGCCTGCTGGGAGATCTGGTGATCCGCGGGCGTCGGGCGGTCGGGGGTGCCTTGCTTTCAAGTCCCACCGCAGTGGTGCGCCCTCTATCGGAAGCCCGTCGTGACTGAGACGCCGCCGTCGCATCCGGAGGACGCCGCCGGCGACTGGCCCATGCTCCTGGCGACGGTGCACCGCCTGCGACGGGCCATTGCGATCGGCGGTGTTTGCGGCCTGTCGCTCGGATTGGCAACGCTGCACCTGGTGCCGCCAACCGCCGGTGCCGTCCTGCTGGTGGCGCCGGCGGATGCGCCGCCGCGGCTGGCGGTACCGGCACCGCCGGGCGATGCGGCCCTCGCCTTGCCGTCGGTCGCCGACGACCGGGAAGCGGCGTTCGGCCGCTACCTGGCCGTCCTGACGGCGCCGGAGGTGGCCGCGGTGCTGCTGCGCGACCCGGTTGCCGCCCAAGCTCTCTATCCCGGCTATCGGCGGGAGGAAGGCCGGCTTCGTCCGGTCGGCCTCGGCGCCCGGGTCGAGGCGGGCTGGCGGAGCCTGACCGGGCTGCCGGCCCTGACCGGCGACGATCCGGCCGAGGCGGCGGAGCGTCTGGCGCGCCGGCTTGCCGTCCTGCCGGCCGCGGATCCGCGGCACCGGCGGCTCGTCCTGGCGGCGGCGGCGCGCGGGGGGCGGGATGCCGCGCCTCCCGCTGGCGAGCGGCTGCCGGACAGCTGGATCGGCGGGGGCCGGCGCACCGTCGGCGGCGTGGCTCTGCTGGGCGCCGCCGACCGGGCGGCGGACGCCCTGGTTCGGGCGGCTGCCCTCGAGTCCCTCGCTCAGAGGGAAGCCTATCTGCGGGCGGCGCTCGGCGACGGCGGCCGGCTGGCGGCGCGGCAGGCAGCGGCCACGGCGATGCTGGAGGAGGTGGAGCGGGAGCGGCTTCGCGTGGCCGCCGGCCCCCGCTATGCCGCAATGCGGATCAGCGGCCCGTCGGTGCCGCCCGGGCCGGCACGACATCGTGGCTGGCTGGTCCCGGCCGCCGCGGCGGTCACCGGCATGGCGGCCGGCATGCTGGCCAGGCTGTTGCGCCGCCGGACCGCCGGGTGAAGCCGCGGCGGCCCGGCGCGGCGCCGCCGGACCCGCCGGGCGCTTGCGACCGCATGACGATGCGAGACCGGACCCGCGCGGACCACCAGTGGGGCGCCGTTGCCGGTCACTCGACGAGGCCGGTGACGGCGACGGCGCCGAGCGCCAGCCGGCCCAGCAGCGTGGCGATCCCGTCGGCGAAGGCCAGGAACCGGAAGGGACTCGGATCGCGCGGCACGACGATGGTGGCGCCCGGGGGGATCGGCACCGGATCGTGGTTCCAGGGCGACGGCCGTACCGGGACCGACTGGCCGTCGGGCAGCACGACCAGGACCCGCCCGATGTCGGCCGTGGCCGTCGAACCGCCGGCCCCGCGCAGATAGTCGCCGACGGTCCGGCCGTCGCGGAACTGCAGGGCGGCCGGCGTCATCACCTCGCCGGTTACCCGCACGGTCAGCGGACGGACCGGGATCTCCAGCCGGTCGCCGTCCTGCAGGACGATGTCGAGCGCCGGGGCGGCGCGCAACCGTTCCGGATCCGCCTCGACCTGCAAGCGGCCGATCGGCGTCGCCTCCTCCAACGCGGCGATCAGGGATTGGACGGCGGTCACGGCGGCGCCGTCGGGCGGCCGGTCGCCGGCCATCGCTTCGGCCAGGGCTCGGCGGATGGCGGTCGCCCGCTCGCGGTAGTAGGCCCGCTCGGCCTCCGCGGCCGACCGGCGGGTGAACACGGCGCCCAGCGGATAGGCGTCCGCCGCGAGACCACCGGCGCGGGCGATCAGGCTCGACAGCCGGTCGCCCTCCACCAGTGTGTAGGATCCGGGATGTCGGACGGCGCCGGCGATCTCCACCGTCCGTCCGGCCAGCGGGTCGGTCCGCGGCGGGATGTGCAGCGCATCGCCGGGACGGAGGATCACCCGCTCCGCGGACCGCGCGTCCAGGTCGATCCTGAGCCGCCGGACCGGCGTCGCCGCGGCGCCGGTGTCGCCGACCACCGTCGCTTCCGCGTCGGCGAGGCGGGCGCCGGGCAGCGGCCGTCCGGCGACGTCCAGGAGCGCCGAAACGCTGACCGGCCCGGCCACCGGCCAGTATCCCGGCCGGGCCAGCGCGCCGGTCACGGAGATCGCATGGCCGTCGACGAAGACCGCCGTCGCCGGGTCGAGGGCCGGCTCCTCCCCCCGCCCATCCCCGACCGTGCCCGCGCCGGCATCCGTTCCGGGATCGGCATCGGGGACCGCGGCCCGGGCCGCGGTGCGGGGGCCGGTCGCCAGAGCCTCGATCTCGGCCCGGGTAAACAGGCGGATCGTATCCCCGTCGGCCAGGGCGATGTCGGCGCCGTCCAGCACGTCCGCGGGCGCGACGGCCCGCCGCTCGACCCGCAGGCTGCCCGGCACGCGCCGGTCCACCACCGCGATGAGCGGGTACACATCCGCCTCCGCCATGGCGCCGTCGGCCAGCAGGCCGGCGAGAGTCAGACCCGGCGTCAGCGCCCGACGGCCGGGGACGCGAACCGCGCCGATCAGCCGAACCGTCGCCGTATCCACCGCCACCACGTCTCCCGGCCGCGCCATGCCGCCGCCCCCCGCGGCCAGGGCGCGGGCATCGTCGGCCGCCCCTCCGGCTGTCCCCGCCAGCGCCATCAACTCTGCCACCGGCACGGCCTCCGCCACCGGATAAAGCCCGGGCCGGGCGGCGCCGTCGCCGACCAGGACCGCCTGCGACAGGGCGAGCACCAGAAGGTCTGGGTGCTGGCGAAAGACCTCCGGGCAGGTCGTGGGACGGGCGGGCAGCCGGCCTGCCGCCTCCAGCATCGCGCCCGCCGGTGGCCCACGGCCGGCACGTGCCGCCAGGTCGATCGCTGCCAGGCCGGGGCAGGCGATCCGGTCCTCGGCCGAGGGCGGGCTGCCGGAGAGTGCCGTCAGCACGCCGGCGGAGCCGAGGAAGGCCACATCGGTCGCAGAGAGGACGACGACCCGGTCGTCCGGCATCAGGGGGCGGTCGGCGCGACCCTCGATCACGGCCGCCGGGGAAAATGCGCGGAACGCCCGTGCGCCCGTCGCGGGATCGGTGGTCTCAACGGCCGCGAACAGGCGGTATGCGCCGGTGCGCAGAACCTCCCCGTCGCCCAGGACGGCCGACAGCGACAGCGCGTCGGCCAACGGCAGCCGACCGGGGGCATCGACGTGCCCTTCCAGGCTCACCGCGGCCGGAACCCCGGCGGTCCGTCGTTCCACCACGATCAGGTCGCCCGGCGCCAGCGGAAGGGCGGCGTCGGCCGAGCCGATCGGCTGGACGCTCTCCCGGCCGTCGGGATCGAACCGCCAAAGGTTGATCCGGGTGCCGCCCGGCAGGGGGCCGCCCGCGAGGTCGAGCAGGTCGGCCAGCACGGGCGGCTCGCCCGCCGCCCCCGCGGGGGGCAGTTCGAAGATCCCCGGGCGGATCACGGCGCCGGCCACGGCGGCGGTGGGGCCAGCGGCGGCACGACGATACGGTCGCCCTGGTCCAGAGGCGGATCCTCCCCGGTGCCATCGACCAGGGCGAACACGTCGACGACGAGGCTCTCTCCGTCCCGGATCAGCCGGACCTGCCGAAGGCTGCCGGTCCGGTCGACGCCACCCGCGGCGATCAGGGCGTCGAGGATCCCGGTCCGGGCCGCGACCGCGTGCCGTCCGGGCCGGGCGACCGCGCCGGCCACCAGGATCGCGACCTGCCTCAGGTCCGTCACCGTGGCGTGGACGCGCGTCCTCACCAGTCGTGCCGTCGCCTCCGCCTGGACGGCGTCGCGGAACTCCGCAACGGTCAGGCCGGCCGCCGGCAGCACGCCGAGGCCGGGCAGGGCGACGGTGCCGGACGGGTCGACGGTTACCGCGTGCACGCCGGAGAGATTGCCGTCCAGCACCACCGTCAGGCCGTCGCCCGGGCCCAGGCGATAGCCGTCGGACAGCCGGCCCGGCGGTGGGGGCGGGACCGCTGCGTCGCCGCCGAAGGGACCGTAGCCGATCAGAGCCAGCGGCATGCCGGCTCGGTCCGAGTAGAACGTCTCCACAGGGGTCGGCGGGGCCGCACGGTCCGCCATTGCCTGCACGGAATCCGCCGCCATCGGCAGCAGTACGGTCTCCGTCACCGGAGGCTCCAGCGCACCGGCGTCGGCCGTGACGCCCAGGAAGGGAAGGGCAGCGACAAGAAGGGCCGCCACGATCCCGGACCGTCGGGTGAGGCGCCTGAAAGGCCTGGGACGACAGGTCCGCCGTGGGCGGCGGCCGCGGCAACTGCGATCAGGCGGAACGGGCGTCGTCACCGGTCGGGATTCCGTGGGCGGCGGGCTCGGATCGATCGACCTGGGGTCGACCAATCCACGGTCGTTCAGTGCGGGATCGTCCAGCGCTGGCACGATTGCTGGAGAGCGGCGCGAGCCGATCCGGCGTCGCGACGATTAGCATTCAACTGTAACCTTTAGAAGATACAATATCAAGATTATGCTCGAAAAAAGACCTCAGGGTCCGGGGCCGAAGGGGCGGCGGCGTGTTTCCGGCTTCTGTCCGCCGACCGTCGCCTGCTATGACGACCGGCCAAGTTCCTGCCCCTGCGGAGCACCGGATGCTCACCATCTTCAGCGACGATCATCGACTCCAGGCCGCCAAGGCGGAACTCGACGCCGGCACGATGAAGCCGGCAGTGGAGAGGCCGGAGCGGGCGGACATGATCCTACGCCATGTCCGGGAGGCGAAGCTGGGGCCGGTCGAGGGGCCGGAGTCGTTCGGCACCGGTCCGCTGGAGCGGGTCCACACCATCGCCTATCTCTCGTTCCTGCGCACGGCCTTCGACGAGTGGCGGGAGCGCTACGGCACCAGCGACGCCCTGGCGATCAATTGGGCGGTGCGCGGGCTGCGCCAGATCATCCCGGAGGCGATCGACGGCAAGCTCGGTTATTTCGGCGGCGATGCCGGGACGCCGATCACCGCCGGCACGTGGCAGGCGGCGACCAGCAGCGCCGCCGTCGCCCTGACCGGCGCCTGGCGGCTGAAGGACGGCGATCCGGTGTTCGCCCTGTGCCGGCCGCCCGGCCACCATGCCTCGCGCGACGTCTTCCAGGGCTACTGCTTCCTCAACAACGCGGCGATCGCGGCGCAATGGCTGCGCGATGCCGGGGCGGGCCGGGTCGCGGTGCTGGACGTCGACTACCATCACGGCAACGGGACGCAGGAGATCTTCTTCGACCGCGACGACGTGCTGTTCGTCTCGATTCACGCCGATCCGCGGACCGAATTCCCGTATTTCCTGGGTCACGTCGATGAGACCGGCGCCGGCCGCGGCGACGGCTTCAACCTCAACCTGCCGCTCCCCTGGGCGACCCGGTGGGAGGGCTACGCCGCGGCGCTGGAAAAGGCGACCGCCGCGGTGGCGGACTACGCGCCGGACGCGCTGGTCGTGTCGTTCGGCGCCGACATCCACCGCGATGATCCGATTTCCCGCTTCCTCCTCGAGACTTCGGACTTCGCCCGGATCGGCGAGGCGGTCGGCCGGTTGAAACTGCCGACGCTGGTGGTCATGGAGGGCGGCTATGCGATCGAGACGTTGGGCGTCAACACGGTGACCTTCCTCGAAGGCCTGCTGCAGACAGCGCGCTGAGGCCCAGTCAGCCGCCGTCCAGGGTGAGGATCGGCGCATAGAGGTCCGGCCGCCGATCGCGGAAGAGACCCCATGACGCCCGGGCGGTGGCGATGGCCTCGAAATCGAATTCGGCCGTCAGCACGGCCTCGCCCTCGGTCGGTGCCTGGGCGACGATTTCGCCGGTCGGGCCGGCGATGAACGAGCCGCCATAGAAGGTCAGAGCGCAGCTCTCCCCCTCTTCGCGGCCGACCCGGTTCGAGGCCACCAGCGGAACCATGTTGGCGCCGGCATGCCCCTGCATCACCCGGGTCCAATGCCCGCGGCTGTCGAGCGCGGGATCCTGCGGTTCGGAGCCGATGGCGGTCGGATAGACCAGCAGGTCCGCCCCCCTCAGCGCCAGGATGCGGGCAGCCTCCGGGAACCACTGGTCCCAGCAGATCGCGACGCCGACCCGGCCGTAGCGGGTGGCGAACACCCGGAATCCCGTATCTCCCGGATTGAAGTAGAACTTCTCCTGGTAGCCCGGGCCGTCGGGGATGTGGGACTTGCGGTAGATCCCCAGCCGCCGGCCGTCGGCGTCGATCACGACGAGCGCGTTGTAGTAGGCATTATTCGCCCGCTCGAAGAAGCTGACCGGCAGAACCACCCTCAGTTCCGCCGCCAGGGCCTGCATTCGCTCCAGGACCGGATGTCCCTCGGCCGGATGGGCGAGGGCGAAATGGCCCGCCTTCTGTTCCTTGCAGAAATAGGGGGTGGCGAAGAACTCCTGCGGCAGCACGATCCGGGCACCGCGGCTGGCCGCTTCACGGATCAGCTGCTCGGTGTTGTCCAGATTGGCATCCAGGTCCCAGCCGCAGGCCGTTTGCAGGGCGGCGACGGTGACGGCTGTCATGGAACGGAACCTCCTTAAGGGCTGGGGAAACCTTGGCTGTCGGCACCGCGGTCGGCCGCCCGTCAGCCGGCCTGCGCGCGGAAGCGCGGACCATCAGGTGGCGATTTCAGGTCGTGGAGGCAAGTTGGCAGGGACGGCGCCTCCTGCAAATGTTTACTGTGTAAATGCGAATGATCGAATTCCTAAGAGATCAAATTTTGTCCGTGGATCAAATTTGCCTGTTGGTTAATCAATCTTCGGTCTATCCGAAATGCGAATTCGTTTGCATCCGGGAAGGAGATTGCGATTATTTGTCCCGTGAAGGTCGACAGGAAAGTTAGGTAGCTAAGTAATGACTATCCCTGGCGGTCGGCTGGCGATACCGGCTATGCGGCATCGACCTGAACGGTCGGCGCGAACGGCCGTGGGGCCGTGTCAACCGGGTCGACACGTCAAGAGCGAGAATGGCGATGGTGCCACCCAAGAATGAGAGCGGGTCCGGAGGGCGACGGACCGGCAGGGGCGAAACCCGTCCGAACGGGCCCGGGCCGACGACCCGATCCGGCGGTTCCGCGAAACTCGATGCCGAGGTTCCAGGCGCCGCCCAGGACGGCAGCCAAATGCAGTTCCCGGCTGAAGCGGGCGGCGACTTCGGCATCGGCCATCTGCTCCGGGATACGCAGCGCGCCCTGTCGCGGCTCCTCGGCGGCCGCATCGCGGACTACGGAGTCTCGATCGGTCAGTGGTATTTCCTGCGGGCGCTGTGGGACGAGGACGGCCTGACCCAGCGCGAGTTGAGCGTGCGCGTCGGCATGATGGAGCCGACGACGGTGACGGCGCTCAACGGCATGGAACAGAACGGCCTGGTCCGTCGCGTTCGCAATCCGCACGATCGGCGGAAGATGAACATTTTCCTCACCGACCGCGGCAAGGCGCTCCAAGCCGAACTCATGCCGATCGAGGCCGAGCTTAATCGGCTCGCGGTGGAGGGAGTCAGCGCCCGGGACACGGAAGCTCTGGAGCGCGCGCTGCGGCAGATCCTCAAAAATTTGTCTTCGACCACTACCTAAGGTGGTCTAAACACTTGACTTCCTTGGTTCTTTTGTAGGTTTGCGGTGCCACCGCGGCTTCCGCGAGCGGCCTCCCGGACAGTCCGGGAGGCCGTAGACGCGGTCAGGCCGCGTTGGTCAACATCCGCTCCCGGTCATGAGGCGTCGCGTAGTCGATCTCCGGCCCCTTGGGGACGATCCGGGTCGGATTGATCGTCTCGTGTGACTCGTAGTAGTGCCTCTTTATGTGGGTCAGATCGACCGTCTCGGCCACGCCGGGGATCTGATAGAGTTCCCTCGTGTAGTTGCTGAGATTGGGATAGTCGGCAATCCGCTGCCGGTTGCACTTGAAATGACCGACATAGACGGGATCGAAGCGAACCAGCGTCGTGAACAGCCGCCAGTCGGCCTCCGTGATCCGGTCGCCCGCCAAGTAGCGGTGACGACCCAGCCGAGCTTCGACCTCGTCGAGGGCCTGGAACAACTGGTCGTAGGCTTCCTCGTAGGCCTGCTGGGTCGTCGCGAAGCCCGACTTGTAGACCCCGTTGTTGATCGCGTGATAGACGCGCTCGTTGATCGCTTCGATCTCCGGGCGCAGGTCTTCCGGGCAGAAGTCGATCGATGCGTCGCCGATCCCGGCCGCGTCGAAGGCGCCGTTGAACATGCGGATGATCTCGGCCGACTCGTTGCTGACGATCGTGCCACGCTTCCTGTCCCAGACGACCGGGACCGTGACACGGCCGGTGTATCGGGGGTCGGCCGCCGTATAGACCTGGTGCAGATGGGTGGCGCCGTGAATCGGGTCCGGAATCGTCCCGGGACTGTCCCCGAACGTCCAGCCGTTCTCGCCCATGAAGGGGTCGACCACCGACAGGCCGATCGCCTGCTCCAGCCCCTTGAGCTTGCGGAAGATCAGCGTCCGGTGCGCCCAGGGGCAGGCCAGCGAGACGTAGAGATGGTAGCGCCCCGCCTCGGCTTCGAAGCCGCCCTCTCCGGATGGCCCCGGGCTGCCGTCGGCCGTGATCCAGTTGCGGAACTGGCTTTCGGACCGCACGAACCGGCCGCCGCTGGATTTGGTGTCGTACCAACGGTCATGCCATTGGCCGTCGATCAACAGGCCCATCTGATCGCTCCCTTGGGTATCCGGGTCGGGACGACGGTCCGCCGGGACTGCCGGCCCTCGCAAGGCGTCCGGCGGCCCCGACGTCCGGTGGTCACTCGGCCGCCGCGCTGAGCGCCCGGCCGCCGGCAAGCGCGCTCGCCACCTCGGCGATGTGCCGGCCCTGGAAACGGGCGCCCGCCAGCTCGTTCTCGCTGGGCTGGCGCGAGCCGTCGCCGCCGGCAATGGTCGACGCGCCATAGGGGCTGCCGCCGGTGATCTCATCCAGGGTCGTCTGGCCCTGGAAGGCATAGGGCAGCCCGACCAGGACGAAACCGAGGTGCAGCAGCACCGTGTGGACGGAGAGGATCGTGCTCTCCTGGCCACCATGCTGCGTGGCGGTGGAGGTGAACACCCCTCCCACCTTGCCGATCAGCTTGCCCTTGGCCCACAGGCCGCCGGCCTGGTCCAGGAAGTTCTTCATCTGCGCGGCCATGTTGCCGAAGCGGGTCGGCGTGCCGAAGATCACGGCATCGAACTCGGCCAGGTCGTCGACTGTCGCCACCGGCGCCTCCTGGTCGAGCTTGTAGCCGCTGTTCTTCGCGACCTCGTCGGGCACCAGCTCCGGCACCCGCTTGATCACCGCCTCCGAGCCGCCCTCGCGAACGCCCTCGGCGACCGCCTTGGCCATGGTCTCGATATGGCCGTAGGAGCTGTAGTAGAGCACCAGAACACGGGCCATTGTGCTTCTCCATCCATCTCGGTCGGTGTGGGCCGCGTGCCACCGGCATCCAGGGCCGCGCGGCCGCTTTCCCCTCGCTGGTTGGGAAGGTGGGCCGATCGGCGGCACGGGTCAGCCCGTCCGGGTGGAATTTGACTGTTTCCTCGCGGCGACGTGATCGGCGAAACCGTTTCCGATGCGCGCATTCCGGTGTAACAAGGGTGGGGCGGTGAGAATGCCGGGCCTCGAGGAGGAGACGACCATGGACATGGTCGGTGCGATGATCACCTTCGCCCGCGTGGTGGAGACCAACAGCTTCTCCGAGGCGGCGCGCCGGCTCGACATGTCGAAATCGGCGGTGTCGAAGCAGATCGCCCGGCTGGAGGATCGGCTGGGCGTCCGCCTGCTCAACCGCACGACACGCCGGATCAGCGCGACCGAGGTCGGCCTCGCGCTCTACGAGCGCTGCGCCCGGATCGCCCAGGAGGTGGAAGCCGCGGAACTCGCGGTCACCCGCCACCAAGAGGTGCCCCGGGGGCAGCTCAAGGTCAACGCGCCGGTCTCCTTCGGCCATCTGCAGGTGGCGCCGGCCTTGCCGGAATTCCTCGATACCTATCCCGACCTGTCGATCGACCTGACACTCAACGATCGCTTCGTCGACCTGGTGGACGAGGGGTTCGATCTCGCCATCAGGGTCGCGCGGCTGCAGGATTCGAGCCTGATCGCCCGCCGGCTGGCTCCCGCGCGGCGCGCCACCGTGGCGGCGCCAGCCTATCTGGAGCGGCATGGCCGGCCGCAAACGCCGTCCGATCTCGGCGGCCATCGACTGCTCGCCTACAGCTACCTGGCGGGACCGCAGGAATGGCGGTTCACCGACGGCGACGGTGCGATCCAGAGCATCCGGCTCGAGGCCCGGTTGCTGGTCAACAACGGCGATGCGATCCGCAGCGCCTGCCTCGCCGGCGGCGGCATCGCGGTGCTGCCCACCTTCCTGATCGCCGACGACCTGTGCGAGGGTCGGCTGGTCCGCATCCTGCCCGAGCACGACCACGAATTCGGCGGCATCTATGCGATCTGGCCTCACAGCCGGCACCTGTCGCCCAAGGTGCGGGTGTTCGTCGACTTCCTGGCCAAGCGCTTCGGCGACCGGCCGGACTGGGACCTGCCGTTCCTTGAGGCGGCGGAATAGCGCGGTCGCGTTCCCGCCGCGCGACCGCGGGTCCCGCCATGCCGGAGGCCGCGGGGCCGCGGGGGGGAACTCCCCGGCCGGGATCTCCCGAGCCCTATAGCATCGCCACGTCGATTGTTCGCGGCTTCCGGTCGTGCAGGGACCGGGCCGCGCTCCGGAGGTGCTGGGCGAGCATGCCCCCCGCATGTCCGCCGGACAGCCGGTTGGTCAGCATCATCACTTCCAGCGGCTCGATCGGGGGCAGCAGGTCGGCCGGCAGCAGCTCCAGGTCGAGATCGACCAGGCTCGCGATCATGGGGGCGACGGCGATGCCGGCCGCGACGGCGCTGCGGATCAGCATGGCATTGGTCCCGGTGACGACGGCGCGCCAGGCGATGCCCGCCGCGCCGAGCCCGGCGATCGCCCTCTCCCGCATGATGCAGCCCTCCGCGAACAGGGCGAGCGGAAGGGGATGCTGCGACAGCAGCGGCGGCGCGGCAGCCGCCTGCACCCAAACCACCGGTTCGCGCCAGAGCAGGCTCCCGCCCTCCAGCCGGGGGTGCCGGGACACCATCACCAGGTCCAGCCGATCCGCCTCCAACGCCTCGACGAGCCGCGGCCCGACGTCCTGGGTCAGTTCGATCCGCACCGTCGGATGGGTCCGGGAGAAGTCGCGCAACGCCTGGGGCAGGACCGACTGGGCGTAGTCGTCGGGCGCGCCAAGCCGAACGACGCTCTCGATCCGGGGATCGTCGACGAAGCGTTCGAACTCGCCCGCCGCATCAAGCAGTTTGTGGGCACGCTCCAGGAGCGCGCGGCCGCGGTCGGTCAGCACCACCTGCCTGCTGGTCCGAACGAAGAGCGCGCCGTTCACCAGCGATTCCAGCCGTTTGATCTGCAGGCTGATCGCCGACTGGGACCGGTAGAGAACCTCCGCGGCACGCGTGAAGCTGCCGAGGTCCGCGACCGTCGCGAACGTCTTCAGAAGGTCCAGCGACACATTCATGAGCAGCCCCGATGGATCGTCCAGCCGTTCTAATTTTTGGAGAGTGGGATGCCGATTTATCTATCTCAAATCAGACCCGGAGACAATGAGAGTGGGAGAAGAAGTCGCCATGGTTGCGTCGGGATTCGAGATCCGCATCGCCGGCACCGGCTCCTGCCTGCCGGAGCGTGTCGTCGGCAATGCCGCCATCGGCAGCCTCGCCGGCATCGACCCGGACTGGCCGGAAGAGCGGCTGGGCATCCGCGAACGTCGGGTCGCCGGCCGGGGACAGGAGACATCGGATCTGGCCGCGGCCGCCGCGGCGGCAGCGATCGAGGACGCCGGAATCGACCCCGCGACGATCGATCTGCTGATCGTCGCCACGGCCACACCAGATCGGCAGGCGCCGTCGACAGCCTGCATCGTCCAGCAGAAGCTCGGCCTCCCGCCGTTGGCGGCCTTCGATGTGGCGGCCGTGTGCAGCGGCTTCCTGTTCGGTCTCGTGGTGGCCCGGCAGTTCGTGAGGACGGGCGAGGCGAGAAGCGCGGTCGTGGTCGGCGCCGACACGTTCTCGCGGATTACCGATTGGCGGCACCGCGACGCCTGCTTCTTCGGAGACGGCGCGGGGGCGGTCGTGGTGGATCGATCCACGGACGCCGACGCTCTGTTCGTTGCCGAAATCCACGGTCACGGCCAGGGAATCGACCATTTCACCGTGCGTCCGGGTGAACGGACCTTCGTCATGGACGGGAAGGGGGTCTGGCAATCCGCCACTGAGGCGGTGCCGCGGCATATCCGCCGGGTGCTCGACCGTGCCGGCCTGACTCCGGACGACGTCGACGTCGTCGTGCCGCACCAGCCGTCGATCCATCTGCTCAAGGAAATCGCCCGGCAGTCGCAGATCGACTTCGGTCGGGTTCGGACCTCGATGGACCGCTACGCCAACACCGCCGGGGCGACGATCCCCGTGATGCTGGACGAGGCCCGCCGAGACGGCGGCATCGCGGCCGGCGACGTGGTGCTGTTCGCGGCGGCCGGGGCCGGGATGACGTCTGGCGCCGCCGTCTACCGTTGGCATTGACCGCCGGCCGACAAGGGAGAGGGACCATGACGGGGAGTGCGCTGCTCTTTCCACCGGCCGCGGCGAACCTGCCCACCGCCGTGTCCGGCAATGGCATCAGGATCGTCGACGACCGGGGCCGCGAATGGCTCGACGGTTGCTCCGGAGCCATCGCCTGCAATCTCGGTCATGGCTCCCGCCGGGTCCGCGAGGCCATGATCGACCAGGCAGACCGGATTGCCTTCGCCTATCGGACCCAATTCCGCAATGCGCCGGCCGAGGCGCTGGCGCACCGGCTGGTCGACCGGCTGGCGCCTGGTGGGGCCGTGATGTTCTGCAATTCGGGCTCCGAAGCCGTCGAGGCCACCATTCGACTGGCCCGAAGCTATTGGGCGGCGCAAGGCCGGCCGGCCAGGCGCCGAATTCTCAGCCGGCTGATCTCCTATCACGGCTCCACCCAAGGTGCGCTTGCCGTCTCGGGTCATGTCGACCGGCGCCGGCCGGTCGCGGCCGACCTGCCGGATCTGCCGGCGATCCCCGCGCCCTACTGCTACCGTTGCCCGTTCGGCCGATCCCCCGACGACTGCGGCACCCCTTGTGCCACGGCGCTTGAGGACCAATTGCGGCGGATCGGACCGGAGCATGTCGCCGCCTTCATCGCCGAGCCGGTGATCGGAGCCGCGGGAGCGGCCATCGCGCCGCCGGCCGACTATTGGCACCGAATTCGCGGCATCTGCGACCGCCACGGCCTCCTGCTGATCGCCGACGAGGTGATGACCGGCCTCGGCCGGGTCGGAGCGGACAGCGGCTCGGCCGCCTACGGCTTCGCCCCGGACCTCATGGTTCTGGGCAAGGGCCTCAACGCCGGCTTCACGCCCATGTCGGCCGTGGTCGTCTCCGCCCGCGTGGCCGACGGTTTGCGGCAGGGGGGCGCAGATCTCGGATTTGGCCATACCCATGCCGCGAACCCCCTCTCCGCCGCGATATGCCTTGCCGTGCTCGACGAGCTGGACGACGGCGGATTGGCGGAGCGGGCGCGCCGCCTCGGCGGCCGGCTGGCGGCGGGGCTCGAATCACTGGCGAACCGCCACGCGATCGTCGGGGACGTCCGTGGTGCCGGCCTGCTTCGGGGCCTGGAACTGGTGGCGGACACCGCGTCCCGCCAACCCTTCCCGGCGGAGGTGCGGCTGGCTGATCGGCTCGTCGCGGCCGCCGCGCGCCGGCACCTGCTGATCTACCCGAGCCGCGGCTTCCTCGGCGCCGGAGAAGGCGACGCCGTGATCATCGCCCCGCCCCTCGCGGTCCACGAGGCCGACCTTGACGCCATCCTCGGCCGGCTCGACGGCGCCCTCTCCGAGGTCGCCGCGTCCGCCGGCGCTACCGAACCTGCCGCAACTGTCGACACCCCGCCGATCCCTCGCGTCGCCGCGACGGCCTGACCCCCTGGAGGCACCGGTCATGAAGCACCTCTCCCGCAGCGAGTATCAGCAGATGCTCTTCGATCAGTTTGCCGCGATCGGCAATCGGATCGCCTACAATCGAACGACCGACGACGCATTCGACCACGCCGGCTGGCGCGCGATCAGCGAGGCCGGTCTGTGGCGACTGCCCGTTTCGCGCGCGCAGGGCGGCTACGGCCACTCCTGGTGGGAGTTCGTTGCCGCCGTCGAGGGCCTGGCCTCCACCGCCGACGATCTCGGCTTCCTGCTGTCGATCGTTGCCCATGTCGGCGGTCTGCGGGTTCTGATGAACCATGGCCATCAAGCCCAGAAGGACCGTTTCCTGCCGCAATTGATGGAGGGCCGGGTCGCCTCGACGGCGATCACGGAACCGTCCGGCGGTTCCGACGTCGCGCGGATGGTCCTCGCCGCCCGCCCGGGGGCGGATGGCTGCCTCGGCCTCTGGGGCCGGAAGGTGCACATCACCAACGCACCGGTCGCCGACGTGATCATCGCGGTCGGCCGGATGGAGGGCCTGCCCGCCAAACGCGATATCAGCCTCTTCATCGTCGAGCGCGGCGCCGGCGGCATCGAGACCGGCCCACCGGAGGCAATGCTGGGCAACCGCACCAGCCCGACCGGCGAGATCCGCTTCGAAGGCGCCCCCATCGACCCGGTCAACATCCTCGGGCGACCCGGTGACGGGCTTGCCGTGCTCTACGACATGATTTCGCTCGACCGCCTGCTCTATGGAGTCCTGGCGGCCGCCTATGTCGAACCATGGCTCCGCCGGACCTTCGACCACGCCGGCGCCCGCCACGCCTTCGGTCGGCCGATCAAGGGGCACCAGCACGTCCAGCAGCGCCTGGTCGACATCAAGATCCGCATCGAGACCAGCCGGTGCATCGCCTATGCGGCTCTCGACAGGCTGGTCGCCGGTCATCCCGAGGCATCGCTGATGTGCTCGATCGCGAAGCTGGTCGGCACCGAGGGCCTGTGGGCCACGGCGCAGGACGCGATGATGCTGTTCGGCCATGCCGGCTACGAGGAGGGCGAGGTCGCCCGCCTGCTGCGCGACGCCTGCGGCACGCGCATCGCCGGCGGCACCAGCGACATCCAGAAGGTGAACATCTTCAACCAGCTCGACAAGCTCCATGAGAAGGAGAAGGCGTGATGACCGCTCAAATCGGTGCCGTGGGCGTGCTCGAGCACATCGTCCGTCCCCAGGACCTCGCCACGGCCTGGGCCAACGACGTGCCGGTGATGGCGACACCGGTATTGTTGTGGCTCGCCGAACTCGCCTGCATGAAGGCGATCGAGGGGAGCGTGCCCGACGGCCGTATGACCCTCGGTGTGGCGCACGAGATGCGCCACCTTGCCCCGACGCCCGAAGGGGGGCTGATCACGCTCCAGGCGGAACTGGTGGAAAGCGACGGCAAGCTCCTGACGTTCCGTGTCCGGGCCTCCGACGGCAGCGAGACGGTGCTGGAGGGCCGGCATGTCCGGGGCTTGGTCGCGCGGCAGCGCTTCCTCGACCGGGTGGCCGCCAAGGCGGCGGAGCACGCCGCCTGATGTCCGGCCGGCGGCCGACTGGGCTGCCCGACGGCAGGGCGGGTGGCGGTGTTCCGCCACCGCCCGCTGCTGCCGACCCTTCGATTGGTTCCGTCGCACGAACCGGGGAATTCTCATGCTCACCTTGATGTCCCGCCGAACGGCCGCCGTGGGTGGCCTTTCCGCGCAGATCCAGATCGTCGTCCAGACCCATGCCGTCGTCCTCCTGGTGATCGGGGCGGTCGCGCTCGGCTTCGCGCCGCTGTTCGTCCGGCTCAGCCCGGCGTCGCCGGAGGTGACCGCGTTCTGGCGGGTCGCCCTGGCCGGCGTCGCCTTCCTGGCCGTCGCGGCGGCCGTCCGACCGGTGCCGGTGCCGATGGCTCCGCGCTGGTCGGCGCCCTGGCTGGTCGTCGCCGCCGGCCTCGCCTTCGCCGCGGATGTCGTCGCGATGCATTGGTCGATCGCCCTGACCAGCGTCGCCAACGCCACGGTCCTGGTGAACCTGGCGCCCGTCTGGGTCGGGCTGATGGTATGGGCGGCGACCCGGATCGCCCCCGGCCGCGCCTGGCTCGGGTCGACCGCCGTGGCGCTCGGCGGCATCGGTCTCATGGTCTGGGGCGATCGCGACGTGGCCCCGACCGCCGGGATGGGAGAGGCGGTCGGCATCGCCGCCGGGATCTTCTATGCGGTCTACATCGTCCTGGTGAAGGCGGCGGCACGGCACTATGGCATGGTCACGATCATGGCCGGGTCGGCCCTGGTCAGCGCGGCGGCGATCCTGCCCTTCGTCGCCGGCGGCCTGTCGCTCGCGCTGCCGGTCACCGGCTGGCTGGTGCTGGCCGTCCTGGCCCTCGGGTGCCATGCCGGCGGACAGGGCTTGGTGACGCTGGCGCTCAAGCACCTGTCCGCCGGCTTCGTCTCCTTCCTGCTGCTGGTCCAGCCGGTGGTCGCCTTCGTGCTCGGCTGGCTGGTGCTGGGCGAGGCGATGACCGCGCTGCAGCTCGCCGGCGCCGCCCTGGCGCTCGGAGCGGTCCTGTGGGTGGCGCGCCGCGGCAGCCGGGGGGAGGACTAACAGCCGGCGCTCCGGCCCCAGCTCTCGGCGAAGTGGTCGATCACCGCGCGCACCTTGGGCGCCGCGTGGCGGCTCGGTGGATAGACCGCGAAGACATCGTGGCCGACCGGCCGGAAGGCGTCCAGCAGGCGGACCAGCCGGCCTTCGGCCAGGTCCTGCGCCACATAGATCTCCGGCGTCAGGGTGAGGCCGAGCCCGGCCAGCAGGGCGTCCTTCAGCGCCAGGGAGTTGTTGCAGGCGAAGCGGCCGCTCGGCCGGATCTCGATCGTCCGGCCGTCGTCCGGGTCGACGAACGGCCAGGACGGTGGGGCGCCGGCGGCGAACACCAGCGCGTCGTGGCGGGTCACCTCCTCCGGCCGGTGCGGCGCACCGCGGCGGTCGACATAGGAGGGCGCGGCGCACAGCACCCGCTCCACGCGGCCGACCCGGCGGGCGACCAGCGAGGAGTCCTCGAGCGACGTCGCCACCCTGAGCGCAAGGTCGAAGCCCTCGTCGACCAGGTCGACCCGACGGTCGTTGAGGACCAGGTCGATCTCCAGCTCCGGGTGGCGCGCCAGCAGGGCCGGGATCGCAGGCGCGACCAGGGTCAGACCGTAGGACATCGGTGCCGCGAGGCGCACCCGCCCGCGCGGCGCCGCCTGCAGGCTGCCGATCGCCAGTTCCGCTTCGTCGAGGTCGTCGAGGATACGGATCACCCGCTCCAGATAGGCCTGGCCCGCCTCCGTCAGGGACTGGCGGCGGGTCGTGCGCCGGACCAGCTGGACGCCCAGATCCGCCTCCAAGGCGCTCAGGGTCTTGGTCGCGAAGGCCGGCGAGATCCCGACATCCTTGGCCGCCGCCGCGAAGCTTCCCAGCTCGGCGATCCGCCGGAACACCCGCATGGCCCGGAGCTTGTCCATCCTCGCCCCCATCATTCACGGAATGGAAAGAGTGTACCGCTGTCAGGGCCGATTATCACCCCAGGCCTGTCGGGATATCTCCGGCGTGGCGCCGGATCGTCGGCGTCGAACCGGAAGGAGCCCGCCATGCCTCGCCTGTCGTGGCCATTGCCGACCATCCGCTCGTGGCGTGGCCGGACCGATCGTGACTGCCAGGATCGCCTGCCGCCGCCGTCGCCGCATCCGCACCGTGACCCCGACCTGGCGCTCGACCGCCGAGCCAGGTCGGTACGGGGCCGGACCGGGAGGGGCGTCCGATGACCGCCCGGGCGATCCCCGCCGCTGCCGGCCCCGCTGCCGGTGTCGGCGGCGGCCGGCAGGTGCCTCCGCTGGCGCTGCTGGTCGCGACCGGCACCGTCGTCGGCGCCATGCTGCCCCTGGCGCGCCTGGCGCACGAGGCGGGAGTGCCCCCGCTGGCGCTGGCGTTCTGGCAGGCCCTCGGCGCCGGCGCCGCGCTGGCCGCCGTCGCCGGTCCGGCGAGCCTTCTGAGGCGCCCCGGCGGCGCCGTGGTGCGGTTCGGACTGGTGGCCGGGTTGCTCGGCATCGCGGTGCCGAATGCGCTGGTGGCCGCGGCCGTAACTCGGCTGGGTGCCGGGCTCCCGGCCGTCGCCTACGCGCTGCCGCCGCTGATGACCTGGCTGCTGTCCGTGGCGCTGCGCATGGAGCCGTTCGACCGCCGCCGCGGCGTCGGAATCGCGGTGGCGGTGCTGGGCTGCGCCACCATCCTGCTGCCCGGCAATGCCGCCGTTCCGCCGGGGCAGGGCCTCTGGCTGGGGGCGATCCTCGCCATTCCGGCGTCGCTGGCGCTCGGGAACATCTATCGCAGCCGTGCCTGGCCTGTCGGAGAGTCGCCGACGACGCTCGGCGCCGCGACGCTGCTGGGGGCCGCCGCATGGCTGCTGCCCGCGATGCTACTGGGCGGACAGGGCTGGATTCCGCGAGCGTCCGGCGGCGTGGCGGTGGGGATCGTCGCCGCCCAGGCCGGCGTCACCGCGTTCGCCTACGCGGTGGGCCTGGTGCTGCAGCGCCGGGCGGGACCGACCTATTACAGCCAGCTCGGCTTCGTGGTCGTGCTGACCGGGCTGGCCGCCGGCGTCGTCCTGTTCGGTGAGCGCCACGGCGTCGCGGTGTGGGCCGGGGTCCTGACCCTGCTGGTCGGCGCCGCCCTGGCACGCCGCCGGCGCGATCCGGCCGGGTGATCGCACCCGGGGCCGTTCCGGTCGCCGGACCGCACGGCTCCCCGACCCGGCAGCAGTCTCCGCGATGCCGAGGCGGTCCGCCGTCCCCTTCGAGCGGACTCCCGAGGCACCGCCGCGACGGCCCCGGCCTTGCCTCGGGGCGGCGGGTCGCCTAGAACGGCGGCGCCTCACCCGCCGCCCGCAGAGCCGCCGATCCATGACCTCGCTCGCCGCCCATCTGACCGGCATCGTGACCGACGCCTTCGACGCCGAGGGCCTGCCGCCCGAGCTCGGCCAGGTCATCGTGTCGAACCGGCCGGACCTGGGTCAGTTCCAGTGCAACGGCGCCCTGCCGGCGGCCAAGGCGGCGAAGGCCAATCCGCGCCTGATCGCCGATCGGGTGGCGGCGCGGCTGCGCGGCGACCCTGTGTTCGCCGACGTATCGCTGGCCGGGCCGGGCTTCATCAACCTGACCCTGACCGACGCCTTCCTGGCCGAGCGGATGAACGCGACCGCGGCCGATCATCGGCTCGGCGTCCCGGCGGCCGAAGAACGGATCGTCATGCTCGACTATGGCGGCCCGAATGTCGCCAAGCCGATGCATGTCGGCCACCTGCGCGCCTCGATCATCGGCGAGAGCCTGAAGCGGCTGGCCCGCTTCGTCGGGCATCGGGCGATCGGCGACGTGCACCTGGGCGACTGGGGCACGCCGATCGGCATGCTGATCAGCGAGCTGGCGATCCGCCGGCCGGAGCTGCCCTATTTCGACCCCCGGCGGGAGGGCGGCTTCCCGCCCGATCCGCCGGTCTCCATGGCCGATCTGGAGGCGCTCTATCCCGAGGCAGCGGCCGCGTGCAAGGCCCACCCGGCGCGAATGGAGGAGGCCCGCCGGGCGACCGCCGAACTGCAGGCCGGCCGCCCCGGCTACGTCGCCCTTTGGCGGCACTTCGTGGATGTGTCGATCGCCGGGCTGAAGCGCGATTTCGCGGCGCTGGGCGTGACCTTCGACCTGTGGCAGGGGGAGGCGGACGTCCACCCCCTGATCCAGCCGATGGTGGAGGAGCTGCGCGCCGCCGGCATCGCCGAGGAGAGCGAGGGGGCCGTCGTCGTCCGGGTCGATCGCGAGGACGACCGGACCGAGGTGCCGCCGCTGATCCTGGTCAAGTCCGACGGCGGCGTGATGTACGGCACCACCGACCTCGCCACGATCGTCGACCGCCAGCGCACCCACGCGCCGCACGAGGTGCTCTACGTCGTCGACCAGCGCCAGCACCTGCATTTCGAGCAGGTGTTCCGCGCCGCCGCCCGGGCCGGCTACGACCGCCGGCCGGAAGGCGGGGGGATCGCGCTGGAGCATATCGGCTTCGGCACCATGAACGGCCCCGACGGCAAGCCGTTCAAGACCCGGGCCGGCGGCGTGATGAAGCTGCACGACCTGATCGAGATGGCGAGCGGCGTCGCCTTCCGGCGGCTTGAGGAGGAGGGTCTGGCCGCCGGCTATCCCGAGGCGGAGCGGGCGGAGATCGCCCGCATGGTCGGGCTCGCCTCGATCAAGTTCGCGGACCTCTCCAACCATCGGACCTCGAACTACGTCTTCGACCTGGAGCGGTTCACCCGCTTCGAGGGCCGCACCGGACCCTACCTGCAATACGCCGCCGTGCGGGTGAAGTCGCTGCTTCGCAAGGCGGAGGGGCAGGGCTTTTCACCCGGGCCGATCGTGCCGCCGCAGGAGGTGGAGCGCGACCTGGTGCTGACGCTCGGGCGGCTGCCCGACGCGATCGCGCAGGCCTGGGAGAAGCGGGCGCCGAACGAGCTGACCGAGTTCGCCTTCGCGCTGGCCCAGGCGTTCTCAAGGTTCTACGCCGGATGCCACATCCTGTCGGAACCGGATGAGGCGGTGCGCGCCTCCCGTCTCGCGCTGGCGCGGCTGACCCTCGACCAGCTGGTCCTGGTGCTCGACCTCCTGGGCATCGAGGTGCCGGACCGGATGTGAGGGAGGGACCGGGACATGCATCCGCATCTCAGCATCGTCACCCTCGGCGTCGCCGATCTGCCGCGGTCGCGCGCCTTCTATGAGGCGCTGGGCTGGACGGCGGCGGCGGCGAGCAACGACCGCATCGCCTTCTTCCAGCTGAATGGCCTGGCCCTGGCGCTGCATCCGCGCGAGATGCTGGCCGCCGATGCCGGGCTGCCGCCGGGCGAGGCGCAGCCGTTCTCGGGAGTCACACTGGCACACAACCTCGCCGGCCCCGAGGCGGTGGACGCCGCCATGGCCGAGGCGGAGGCGGCCGGCGGCCGCGTCGTCAAGCCGGCCGCACCGACGGGCTGGGGCGGCTATTCCGGCTATGTCGCCGATCCCGACGGCCACCTGTGGGAGATCGCCCACAATCCCTTCGCCACGCTGACCGAGGACGGACGGTTCCTGGTGGAGTAGGGTGGGTCGGTCAGATCCGAAGGATTTGCTGGACGATCCTCCGTCGCCCCGTCGCCCAAACGCTTTGCGTTTGGGCTACCTACGCGTTCCTGCCCTCGACCGCCGCGATCACCGCCTCGGTCACCGCCTGGGTGCCGGCGCTGCCGCCCAGGTCACGGGGCAGCACCTCGCCGCGGGCGGTCACGGTTTCCACCGCCCGCATCAGCCGCTCGGCGGCCGGCGCCTCGCTTAGGTGCTCCAGCATCATCGCCGCGGTCCAGAAGGCACCGATCGGGTTCGCCACCCCCTGGCCCATGATGTCGAAGGCCGAGCCGTGGATCGGCTCGAACATCGACGGCCGGCGCCGGCTGGGATCGATGTTGCCGGTGGCGCCGATGCCGAGGCTGCCCGACAGCGCGGAGGCCAGGTCGCTCAGGATGTCGGCGTGCAGGTTGGTGGCGACGATGGTGTCGATGTCGCCCGGCTTCAGCACCATGCGGGTGGTCATGGCGTCGACCAGCACCTTGTCGACCGTCAGGTCCGGATAGTCCGCCGTCACCTCCGCCGCCACCTCGTCCCACAGCACCATGCCGTGCCGCTGGGCGTTCGACTTGGTCACCACCGTCAGCCGCTTGCGCCGGCGGGAGCGGGCGAGCTCGCAGGCGTGGCGGACGATCCGCTCGATCCCGGCGCGGGTGAAGACGGCGACGTCCATGCCGACCTCGAGGCCCGGCTGGCCGCGATGGGCGCGCCCGCCCACACCCGCATATTCACCTTCCGAGTTCTCCCGCACGATCACCCAGTCGATCGCGCGGCCCAGTTCCGGGCGCAGCGGACCGGTCACGCCAGGCAGCAGGCGCGAGGGCCGGACGTTGGCGTACTGGTCGAAGCCCTGGCAGATCGCCAGGCGCAGGCCCCACAGGCTGACATGGTCGGGCACCCGCGGGTCGCCGGCGGAGCCGAAGAAGATCGCGTCCATCCCGGCGATCGCGTCGAGCCCGTCGGCCGGCATCATGGCACCGGTCTCGAGGTAGCGCTCCGAGCCCCAGTCGAAATCCTCGAACGCCACGTCGAACCCGCCGTCCGCGCCGGCCACGGCCTCGACCACCGCCTTGCCGGCGGCGATCACTTCCCGGCCGATCCCGTCGCCCGGGATTGCCGCAATTCTGTACCTGGCCATCACCGCCCCCTGTCGTCGATGTCTCCCCAGGCTGCCGTAGCGCCGTGCGCCGGGCAGTGCAAGCGCCGCGAAGAGGCCTGCGGCGGTGGACCGGCCGTGTTCGGCGCCGGCAGCACGCGAGGCGGCCCGGCGGAGAGGGGCGGCATGCCCGGTGCGTGGCGGGCGAGGTTCGGAACCGGCACCCCCCCTCCGCCCGGCCGTGGCTGTCGGCGTCGGCGGCGATGTTGCCGAATGTTGTCATTTGTCGGCATTCGGGTCGCTGACCGCCGTCACGGCCCGTCGACCTCTGCCCCACCGCCCGCCGAACCCCAGCCCCACGCCGCTCCGCCCGGCCGTGGCTGTCGGCGTCTGCGGCGATGTTGCGAAATGTTGTCATTTGTCGACACGCGGGCCGTTCGCCCGGCGTCGCGGCTCGCGATCCGTCGACCGCCGGAGCCGAGCCGCCAGGCCGCTCCGGCCTGCCACGGCGTCGGATCGGGACCGAGGGCGTTGTTCGAAAACGGCGCGGTCACGCACCACGAATCGGGACGCGCGGCGCGCCGCGGGTGGGGAGGACACAAAGCCTCCATTTGATGACTTTCATCCTAGCATCGTCGCGGCCCCGCCGTCACCTTCGGATGCCGATCTCGCGTCCGGCCCGAAGGCGCGCCGCCGGCCGGATGACCGGCGCCATGGCGTCCTGGCCGGTGGCGGCCGTACCTGCCGGCAGGACCGCCGCCGGCCCGGCGGTCATTCGGCCGCGTTGCGCGGCTCCTCCCCCAGGCTTTGCAGCCAACCGCCACGCGGCTGATAGAAGTAGTTCGGCTTCAGGATCACCTTCTTCAGCCTGGCGTCGTGCCAGATGTCCGAGAGGTTGGAGGACATCGGCGGCACGATCCATGGCCAGTGGCCGTAGACCGGACGGTTCTGGCGGTGTTCTTCGGCCTGGAAGCGCAGGAAATAGTCGGAGAGGGTGTGGTGATCCAGGATTCGCACCCCGGCCTTGCGGAAGGAGTGCAGGACGGCGCGGTTCGCCTCGACCACCGCCTGGTCGCGCCAGAGCGGGTTGTCCTCTCCCGTGGGGATGCCCAGCCGCGCCGCGATCGCCGGCAGCAGGTCGTAGCGGCGCGGGTCGGCCAGGTTAAAGCTGCCGATCTCGGTGCCCATGTAGAACCCGTTGGACGGGGCTGCCGAGTACTGGATGCCGCCCAGGTCGAGCGCCATGTCGGAGACCGCCGGCACGGCGAACCACTTGAGCCCCAGTTCGGCGAACTCCGCCCGCTCCGGGTGCTCCAGCGCGACCTCGACGACGTCGTCCGGCGGCAGTTCGAACAGCCGCGGCGTCGCGTCGCCGATCCGGATCATCACTGGCAGAATGTCGAACGGGGTGCCGCGGCCCTCCCAGCCCAGCGCCTTGGCCAGGTCGGTCAGCTCGACGTTCTTCGGGTCGCCGATCACGCTGCCGTCCGGCCGACGATGGCCGGCATAGAGGATGATCTGCGGGTTGAGGACGCGGAGTCTCGGCTCGCCCGGCCGGAAGACCGTGATCGCCGGCCGCAGGTCGCCGCCGTTGGTGCCGAACCGCAGGTGGGCCAGGATCGCCCGGAACACCTCTTCCTCGGTCTCCAGATGCCGCGCATCGAAGACGGTCAGCATCTGCCAGAAGAACCGGCCGATGCAGCGCGCGCTGTTCCGCCACGCGAGCCGGGCGCCATAGGCCAGTTCGTCATAGGTGTGGACATAGCTGCCGGTCGCGGCGATCTCGGCCTCGACCTCGGCCATCCGGGTCTCGAAGACCTTGTGGGCGCCGTGCTCGTAGTAGAACTGTCGCAGGAAGGACCGCGCCTCCTCGACCACCGAGACCGGCGGCCGGAGGTGGAAGCTTTCCGCCACGACCGGTTCGACATGGTGGTCGAAAGTTTCCAGCCGCTTCAGGGGCGGGGCCCCCGGTCCGGAGACGAAGCTCTCCAGCGTGGTGCGGTCGGGCGGCCATCCGGCCTCGGAGATCGCCGCGGCGGCGTCCTCCATGAATGTCACCGGGCCGCAGACGTTGATCGTGCCGGTGCCGTCGAACGGCGCGAAGCGGCGCCAGTCCTCGGCCGTCATGCGGCCTTCCGCGAGGGTGTTGCGCAGGACCGCCTCGGCGCCGGGGATCGCCGCCACCAGCTCGCGTACCTCTTCGGTCAGCGCCGAACCCTCCTCGAACCGGGCCGACCAGTGCAGCCGAAGCCGGCCACGCCCCGCCGCGGCCATCGCCTTCAGCCGGGAGAGCGCCGGGGTGATGCCGACGCCGCCGGCGATGAAGGTCATCGGCTCGTCCGGATCGATCGCCTTGCCGCCGATCGGCGACGACATCCGGAACCGGGCGTCGTCGGCGGCGTGGTCGTGCAGCCAGCGCGAGAACAGGCCGTTCGGCTCGCGCCGCACCGTGATCTCGCGCGTCCCGGCCTCGGCATCGGCGCCGGTCAGCGTATAGCTGCGGGTGATCCGCCGCCCGTCGATCTCGACCTGCAGCACCACGCTCGCGCCGGGCAGGGCGGGCTCCGCCGGTCCGTCGACCGCGAAGGTGAAGCGGCTGTGCACCGAATCGAGCCTTTCGCGCCCGACCAGGCGCGCCGGCTGCATGGTGGAACGGCCGGCGATCTCGCCGATCAGCGGACCGCAGCCGCCGCAGACGGTGCCGGCGCCGGTCAACTGAGAGATCGCGTCGACCGAGCGGCCTTCGGCCACCAGCTGCGCGATCCGCGACCGCGCCACCTGTCGGCAGTGGCAGACGACCTCGTCGCAGTCGCCTGCCGCGGCCGTGCTGCCGTCGGCATTCGGGATCGTCCCCTCGATGGAGAGGCGCCCGCGCTCCGCGAAAAGATCGACCCGCCAGGCTTCGACCGGGCGGTCGCCGTTGACCAGCGCGGCAGCGTCCGGGAAGTCGTCCCATCCCGGCTCCGCCTCGACCGCGACCAATCGATCGCCCTTCAGCCCGATGCGGCGGGTGCCGTCGGAGCCGGTGTATTCGACAATGCGGTCCGCGGGCGTCCGCGCCGCATCGACCACGCGCCCGTGCCTGGCAGTCGACATCGCTCCCTACCGTCTTATTGAGTTTTGATTCGGGTCGTCTTGGCCGGCGGCGAGAAGTCGTAGAACGGATGACCGTCCGGATTGACCGCCAGGGAAACCGATCGGCCGAGGCAGTGGCTCAAGGCCTCCGCCAGGGCGGGCGCCGGGGCTTCGGTGTCGGCATCGAGGGTGATCAGTGTCACCGTCGCGCCGTCCGCCGACAGGGCCACGTCGTAGTGCGCCACCGGTCCGCCGGTCAGGGCCGGGCTCGCGAACAGGAGCCGATCCAGCTCCTCCACCGCGGCGGGGGACAGGTCGGCAGGACCGGTCCTGCCGTGCGACCGGAAGACGGTGTCGCCGGTCGAGCGGTCGGTCCAGCAGGAGAAGAGATCGCCGCTGTCGAACCGGACCATCGGCATGATGCCGTCCCGCAGCCAGCTCACCACCAGCCGGCCGAAGGCCGCGCCGTCGGGCAGGCGGCCCGTCATGTCGGCGACCCAGGGCGCCTCGATCGGCCGGATCTCGAACACGAAGTCGTCGAGATAGCCGAGATAGTCGCCGTTCTGCAGGCCGTACATCAGCGTGGCGGCCTCGCTGGAGCCGTAGACCAGCGGCCGGCTCGCGCCCGGGAGTCCCAGGGCGCCATCGACGCCGTCCAGCAGCGGGCGGGACAGGTGCTCGCCGGTCAGCATCAGCGTCCTCAGGCTCGGCACCGCGATCCCCTCGCGCTTCAGCTCGAACAGCAGCTTGAGGATCAGGGTCGGCGTCGTCATGATCGCCGTGATCTCGTAGTCGTTGATCAGCCGGCCCATCCGCCGCCAGTCGCAGATCTTCGGGATCGGGAAGGCGCGCAGGTGGCCGACGCCGAGGTCGACCAGGGCCCGCGCGGAGCCCTCAATGAACGGGCTCATCACCGAGGGGTTGAGCAGCATCACCCGGTCGCGGCCGGCCTGGACGTGGCGGCGATAGGCGAGCGACTGGTTGTACGCGTTCCAGATCAGGTCGGTGCGCGCCCGCGGCGTCAGCAGCGGCGGCGAGCCGGTCGTGCCCGACGTCTCCGCCAGCAGCAGGACGTTGCGCAGCGGCTCCAGGTAGATGTTGGGTCCGGCCGCGATGTAGAACGCCTTGTCGGTGATCGGCAGGGCGTCCAGCACCTGGCGCAGGTCCGACGGATCGGCCGGCCGCGGCCGGCCGCGCAGTACGTCGATCTCGTCGAACCGGGCGCTGAGCGTCCGGGCCGCGCCGACCGGGTCGGCGGTGACGACGGTGGAGGTCCCCGCGGCCTCGGTGCCGGCGGGGGAGGTCATCGCGACGCTCATGCCGTCTCTCCGCCGTCGATCGGGAAATGCGCACCGGTCAGGTAGGAGGCCTCGCTCGACGCCAGGAAAGCGACCAGCGCGGCCACTTCGGACGGGTCGGCATGGCGCTTCAGGGGGATCTTGGCGTCCACCGCCGCCAGCATCTCGGGCGTGTATTCGGCCTTCTGCATCGGCGTCAGCACATAGCCGGGACAGATTGCGTTGACCCGCACGACCGGCGCCAGCTCCAGCGCCATGCTCCGGGCCAGCATGATCACGCCGGCCTTGCTGACGTTGTAGTCGGCGTAGTGGGGATGCGCGCTCATCCCGTTGGTCGAGCCCATCATGACGATCGACCCGCCGCCGGCCCGGTGCATCATCCGGGCCGCCGGGATGACCGTGTGGAAGACGCCGTGCAGGTTGATGTCGATGACCCGGCGCCAGTCCTCGTATCGCATGTCCAGGAGGTCGTGCCGGATCGAGATGCCGGCATTGGCGAAGACGAAATCTATGCCGCCATGGGACTCTTCGATGCCGGCGTAGACCGACTGCATGGCGTCGAAATCGGTCACATCGCAGACGATCCGGTGCAGGCGGTTGGGATCGGCATCCGACCAGGCGCCTTCCAGTGCCGGGCCGTTCACGTCCAGCACGAATACGCGCGCGCCCTCGTCCAGGAACCGGCGGGCGGTGGCGAAGCCGATACCGCTCGCCGCGCCGGTGATCAGAACGCGCTTGCCGTCGAGGTCCGGATACCGACCGGGCATCAAGCTGCCTCCGTCTGCGGGGAAAGGTCCTGGGCATAGTCGAGAACGAGATCGCAGACCCCGCAGGCCGCGACGAAGTCCCGGGCGCCGTTGCGGTAGTAGCGGTCGAGCAGGCCGCGCATGCCGTCCCGGTCGTTGGCCAGGGCTGTGCGGGCGAACAGGCGCGCCAGCGCGACCAGGCCGTCGAACAGGCGGTCCGGCGTGGTGGCGAGGCGCGGTCCGGCACTTGTGTCGAGGTCGACGTAGCCGTGCGCCGCCAGGAAGCTGAGCTCGATCAGCGCCGCCCCCGCGTCGGGGAAGTCGTCGCCCCCGCGGCACAGGTAGCGCAGCATCTCGCGCAGGAAGATCGTCGCGGCCACGCCCCGATCGGCGGTCGGCGCGACCTCGGTCCAGGGCCCGGCGGTGCTCATCAGGAAGCCGAAGACGTCCGCCATCGCTTCCTGCATCACCATCGAGAGCCAGCGGCCCTCGCAGCGCATGGCGGTGAAGTCGGTCTCCGGCAGGCGGACGCCATGGCCGGTGTCGTGGCCGCGGAACCAAAGGGTGAGCTGCAGGTCGATCGCGTCGGGATCGCCCTCGACCGGATCGGCGACGACGTGCCGGGAGAACGGTTCGCTGACCCTGCGGTACATCTCGCGATAGACGTTGACCAGGACCAGCGTCTTCTTGCGCGGGGCATGCTTGATGCCCTCGTCCTCGGGCAGGAAATAGGCGAAGTGCTTGGGATAGAGGTTCGCCTCGCCGCCGCAGAACATCAGGCGCGTGAACTTGATCGCCGGCGGGCTCTGGAGCTCCAGGCGCGGATCGACCAGGTCGCGCAGGAAGGCCTCGGTCTCGGCCGTGCGGGTGTCGACCGCGGCGATCACCGCATTGAGCGGCCGGTCCACCAGGGCGAACAGGCCGGAGTGATAGGTGGTGCGGCTCTTGCCGAGCCAGGTGCCGAGCGGTCCGCAGACCGAGAACAGCTCGTTCTCGTCCAGGTCAACCAGTTCGCGCTGGATCGCCCGCGGTTCGGCGCCGCGCAGGATCGCCGCGCGCAGCTGCAGCGAGCGGGCGGAACCGGGGCAGCTCAGCTGGGCCGCGGCCCGATCGAGCGCGGCGGCGGTCTGGGCGCGAAGGAACGACACCAGGCCGTCCCGTGCGGGATCGGCGTCGTGGCCGACATCCTCGGCGTTGCGCAGCGTCTCCGACAGCTGGGTCGCCTGGCGCAGCGCCTCGACGGCCGCCGGCGACAGGCCGCTCTGCGCCGGATCCTCCAGGCGCATGGTCGCGACCACGTGCCGGTCGCGCTCCGGCCAGAAGCGGGGGCTTTCGTAGTGCCGAGGCGGCGGCGCCGGATCGGCCGGCACGGCGGCGGCCACCGGCACCGCGGCCGGGCGGGTTTTCGGCTCGATCTGAAGGCTGGTCGTCGACACGGATGCGTCTCCCGTTAAGCGCTTTTCGGTTCCGGTACAGTACGCGCCAAGATCGTGGCCCGGGATGCAGTGCCGGGCCAGGGAGGGGCCGGGACCGAGACCGGCCCGGCTCCGCAACAGTGTGCGGAGGCCGGACCGGCGCCGGAAACCCGACCGTCTACTCGTTGGCGATCGCCGGCCCGGCGCTGCGCGACGGCGCGAACACGTCGCGCAGGATGCGAACCGGATTCGGGAACATCAGGTTGGTGGTCTTGGAGTACTCGATCCACTCCTCGCCCAGCAGGCGCCGGCCGCGGCTGTCCTGGTGCATGGTCCCGACATAGGTGTAGGCGGTGGCGAAGATCGCCAGCCACAGGGTGTCTAGGGTCATCACCGGCTGCGACCAGAACAGCAGAGCCAGGCAGGTGTGGTGAGGAAAACGAACGTACTTCTTCGGGCCGTTCTTGCGCACCCGGTAGTACTTCGACGGTTCCTTCTTGGTGATCATCGCGTGGACCTGGGCGACGCCGATCCACTGCGCGAACGAGGTCGTGTACTTAAAGCAGTAGAAGAAGCCGAACAGCGCCAGGCCCATGCCGCCGATCGCCAGGTAGTAGGGCACGCCCTCGAGGCGGTAGATCGTCACGCCCGACGGCTGCCACAGCAGGAAGGCGATCACCAGCAGCACGACGGAGAGCAGGCTGTAGCTGATGTTCCACAGCTGCGCCGGCATTACCTTGTTGAAGGCATTGACCGCCGTCTTGGTGGTCAACAGGGTGTGCTGAAGCCCGTACATGAGCATCAGCGCAGTATTGATGATGAACCAGTCATAGGCTCCAAGCATGGATCGGTACCTCCGCTGTCTCGCCCGGTTGAGGTTAGTGCATACGATGGTAACAAGTTAAAGTTGTATGGATGGGCAAAAAAAATGCCCGTCCGGTCGACGATGGCAACGACTCCCCTGTGGTGGCTGCCGACATCGGCAGGCATTCGGTCGATTGGGCCCAGGGAGCGGGAGCAGGACGCCGCATCGTCACAGCGACGACTCCCGGTCCCCGGCCAGTGCCAGTCCGCCCTGGCGCATCGCGCCCAGCCGTCCGGTCCGCACCACGCCGACCACGAACAGCGCCAGCGGGTAGAGCAGCAGCCAGTTGAAGCCGTGCATCAGGAACAGCCAGCCGGCCAGCGCCAGCAAGGCGATCAGCCAGGCGCTGGCGGCGCGGACGTTGTGGCGCAGGTAGGACAGGATCGAGAACCCGTAGAGGATGATGAAGCCCTGTGTCGTCATGATGAACGCGGTGCTCTCGGGGATGCCGGTGAACTCGATCACGGCGATGATCACGGTGTAGAGGGCGGCCGCGCCGATCAGCGCCCGGACCGGGGTCCCGGAGGCATCGGTGCCGGCGCAGGCGCGGGGCAGCATGCCGAGATCCGCGGCCGAATAGAAGGCGCGGCTCGCCCCGAAGACCCAGGAATTGGCGTTGGCGAACAGCACCACGACCATGGTCGTCAGGAGCACCGTCCGAACCCAGCCGTCGCCCAGCAGGGCGGAGATGCCGGACAGCCCGGACACGTCGACGCCGGAATAGTGCGAGGCGGAAACCACCCAGGCGAAGGCCAGATAGAGGCCGACCACCAGCAGGAAGCTGAACCAGAACACCCGCGGGATGGTCCGCTTGGGGTTCTCGAACTCGCCCAGGCCGAAGGACAGATTCTCCCAGCCCTGGAACGCCCAGAACACGATCGCGCAGGCGGTCCAGATGGCGACGAAATCCCAGTCGTGCGTGACGAGGTCGCGGGACATCTGCGCACTCTCGCTGCCCAGTCCGGGGGCGGTCACGCCGATGATGCCGACCATCATCACGATCACGGAGATGACGATCAGCTGGTTGATCGCGCCCATGTTCTGGACACCGCGCGCGTTCAACAGCGTCGACGCCCAGGCGAAGGCGATCGCGATGGGACCCCGCCAGACCGAGGGGTCGAGGTCGAACAGCTCCGCCGTGTAGGCGCCGATCACCAGGAAGAAGGCCGGCATCCCGACGGCGAGGGCGCCGCAGGCGATCAGCGAGAAGCCGCCCCGGCTCCAGTTGCCGATGGCGGAGGCGGCGAAGCCGGCCACGCCCTCCGCACTCGCCTCCCGCGCGCCGAGGTCCGAAAAGATGTGGATGATCGGCGCGACGCACAGCGCCACGATGGCCCATGCGGCAAGCGCCGTGATATGGTCGGTCGCACCGATCGCGAGGCCGGGCAGGCCGAACAGCCCTGATCCCACGACCATGGCAATCGCGATCGCCGTGCCGCGGTAGACGTTTACTCGACGGACCAGGGCCATCCGTTCCTCATCATTCCATCGGTCGCGCGATATCGGCGGCGGTCGAGGACCGTTCGATCTCTTATCATGAGTTGTAAAAAGTTATGGCCTCGGTAGGGTATTGTCAAGTGCGGGTGTGTTCCAATTCTATTGCAATGAGACAATTTTCTGTCCAAATCGCGCATAACGGCGTATGCGTTCCGGCCGGTCGCAGGGCGGTTCGACCCGCGGGCCGGCGACGGCAGGCGGGTAGGGCGCGGGCTGCAACGTTCGACCGGTGCCGCTAGACTGGCGCTCCGGCGGCAGGTGCCGCCTCGCGGCAGATCGGGAAGGTTTCCATGCGCATCGTCGAGGTCCGGGAGGCGACGGCATCGATCGCCTCCGGAATCCGCAACGCCTATATCGACTTCTCGACCATGGACGTGTCGGTCGTCCGGATCACCGTGGACGGGGCAGGCGACGGCCGGCCGGTGGTCGGCTACGGCTTCAACTCGAACGGACGCTACGCGCAGCCGGGCATCCTGACCCACCGGATCCTGCCGCGTCAGCGGGCGGCTTCGGCCGCCGCCCTGGCCGACCCCGAGTCCGGCCTCGTCGACCCGGCGCGGGCGTGGTCGGTGATGATGGCGAACGAGAAGCCTGGTGGCCACGGTGAGCGGTCGGTCGCCGTCGGCGTGGTGGACATGGCGCTCTGGGACATCGTCGCCAAGGCCGAGGAGAAGCCGCTCCACCGGCTACTCGCCGACCGCTTCGGCGACGGGTCGGCCGAGGATAGCGCCTGGGTCTATGCCGCAGGCGGCTACTACGACCCCGACAAGGGTCTGTCCGGTCTCCGGGACGAGATGCGCGGCTACCTCGATCTCGGCTATCGGACGGTCAAGATGAAGATCGGCGGCGCGCCCCTGGCCGAGGACCTGCGCCGGATCGAGGCCGTGGTCGAGGTGCTCGACGGCGACGCGCGGCGCCTGGCGGTGGATGCCAACGGGCGGTTCGACCTGGATACCGCGATCGCCTACGCCAAGGCGCTCGCGCCGCTGGGTCTGCGCTGGTACGAGGAGCCGGGCGACCCGCTGGACTATGCCCTGCAGCAGTCGCTCGCCGAGTACTACCCGCCGCCGATGGCGACCGGGGAGAACCTGTTCTCCCACCAGGACGCCCGCAACCTGCTGCGCTACGGCGGGTTGCGGCCGGATCGCGACGTGCTGCAGTTCGACCCGGCGCTGTCCTACGGACTGGTGGAGTATCTCCGGACGCTGGAGGTGCTGGACCGCGCCGGCTGGTCGCGGCGGCGCTGCGTGCCGCATGGCGGACACCAGTTCGCCCTCGCGATCGCCGCCGGGCTGGGGCTGGGCGGCAACGAATCCTACCCCGGAATCTTCGCGCCCTTCGGCGGCTTCGCCGACGGCGTCCCGGTCGAGGACGGCCGGGTCCGCCTGCCGGACAGCCCGGGAATCGGATTCGAGACGAAACCGGCGCTCATGGACCTGTTCGGACGGCTGTTCGACTGAGCGCGACGCCGACCGGACCGGCCGCCCGGGGCGGGACAGGCCAGCCTTCCAACGACAGGAAGCTTGTCGGCCGGGCGTCGGACGGGTACCATCCTCACCGATGACGACGCCCGCAAGGGCCGAAGAGGGAAGCCGGTCAAAGGCCGGCGCTGCCCCCGCAACTGTAGGCGGCGAGCCGCCCCATAGCCACTGGACACCCTGTCGATCGGCAGGCCCGGGAAGGCGGGGCAATCCGGCGACGACCCGCGAGCCAGGACACCTGTCGGCATCGATCCACCCATCCCGGAAATGGGGCGGAGGGCCCCTAGGAGGAGATCAGTCGATGAAGAAGCAGTTGATGGCCCTGGCGGCGGCGGGCGTGCTCCTGGCGACGCCGGTCGGTGCCCACCATGCCGGCGAACGTGCCAGGGCCGGCGACATCGTCGTCAGCCATGCCTGGACCGAAGAGGTCGGCGCCATGGCCCATGCGGTCGAGGTCTACGTCACGATCGAGAATCTGGGCACCGATGCGGACCGCCTGGTGGGCGCGAGCACGGTCTTCACCCAGCCGGCTGTCTTCCAGGCGACGGTGATCGCCCAGGATGGCACCGTCATGGTGCGCGAGGTTCCGGCGGTGGAGATCGCGGGCGGCCAGAGCGTCACCTTCCAGCCCGGCGGCCTGCGCATCGTGTTGAACGACGTGCAGCGACCCCTCCAGGCCGGCGGCCATTTCGACATGACGCTGACGTTCGAGGGCGCGGGGTCGGTGGGGATCGAGGTGGAGATCGAGCCGCGCGACGATTCGGCGGAGCCGCCGGCGGCCTAGAGCGACCTGCGCCCGAAGCGGCGCAGACAAGCTGCTCGAGACCTTCGAAGATAGGGCAAATTTTACCCGAACTGATGAGTCCATAAGGTCGGGTATTGCGCTAGGCCCGACGGCGGGGGCGGCGGTGCCGCGCATCGTCGCCTCGCGCTGACGGGCCTGCCGGCCCCACGCGGGCCGTCTCCGCATTTCCAATGCTGTCCAGGGCTGGTCGCGGGGCCGCGCCGAGCCAGGCCCGCCGGGCGGCGCGAACCCTGCCGATCGATGAGGACCACACCCATAACGCGATCGGATGCCGGCGTGATTGTCCCTTGCGGGCATCCGACCGCAACGATCCCGGGGCGCTGCGGGTGACGGAGGGGTGGCTTTTCCGAAGCGACGCCCTATGGTTAGGCGCATTCGAAGGGCGACCCATCGCCCCTGTAACCGGGAGGGAGAGACCCTTGATCAAGAAGAGGACCCTCGGCCTGGGAACGGCCCTGGCCCTGACCCTGACCGTCGCAGCCCAGGCCCCCGCCTGGGCACAGGATCCCGCCGCCGGCGAGACCGTGTTCCGGCAATGCATGGCGTGCCACACCCTGCAGGAAGGCCAGAATCGCGTCGGGCCGTCGCTGCACGGTGTCTTCGGCCGCACGTCGGGGGCGGTCGAAGGCTTCAACTATTCCGATGCGATGAAGAACGCCGGCATCGTCTGGGACGCGGAAACGATCAGCGCGTATCTGGCGAACCCGCGCGACTACATTCCCGGCAACCGGATGACCTTCGCAGGGATTCCGGACGAGCAGCGACGGGTCGACTTGATCGCCTATCTGGAGCAGGCGACCCAATAGCGTCCTGCGACGGACCGACGGCCGAGACGGCGGGGCAGGGTCCCCGCCGTTTCGCCGTCGCAGACCCGCCGCCGGGGCGGTCAGGTCTTGCGGAAGACCAGCGTCGCCTCGCCCAGCAGCAGTCCGAACTTCCTGACCCTCGCGCGGTTGATCAGCGTGCCGTCGTCCGACAGGACCATCCGGTCGTCGAAGGCCACGACCAGCTTCCGGCCACCGATCGGAAGGGCGAATCGATAGCGCCAGCGGAACATGGGGCCGGTCACGGCGCCCTCGGCCGTGCCCACCACGCCCTCTGCGGTGCCGCGATAACCATGCGCACCGACCGGGGCGATTCGCCAGGTCCGCCGTTCCCGTTCGCCGTCGTCGTAGTCGAAGTCCTCGACCAGGGTCAGTTCCCGGCCGTCCCAGGTGCCGGTCAGATCCACGGCGAATTGCCGGCGCACCGTGCCGAACCGGTCCTGAAAGATGCCTTGGGCCCGGCTCGTCCCGTGGAACCACTCCTCCAACCGAAGCGTCGGCGGCGCCCGCCGCGGCCCGCCGGCGGGCCTGTCGGACAGGCCCTCCAGCGAACCTGGCCCGGTGGTGAGCCGGTGCGGCGCGGCGGGTCGGTCGGTCGTCGCACGGCCAGGGTTCCCATGCGGGGCGGTGCGGTCGAAGGCGAGGGTCATGGCGGGCTCCAGGTCGTCGGCCGATGGCGAGATTGACAGATTTCACTGTCCACGTAACTTGACACTTCATACGCGCCCTGTCGGCGGCCGGATCACCTGCGGATGCCACACGGCGGGAAAAATTCGCCCCCGATCCCGTTCCGGAGAACCGCCGCCATGGCTGAGCCACTCCCGACTTCCCTCCGCAGGTTCGGCGGTTCGGCCGCGGCGGTGCTGGTCGCGTTGGTCGCGCTGGCGGCGATCGGGCTCGGGCTGCGCGGCCTGACGGAGGCCACGGCGGGGCTGACGGTCGACCGGGGCAGCGCGGGCGGGGTGCCGATCACGGTCTGGCGGCAGGCCGGCGCCGATCCCGCGCCGGCCGTGGTGATCGCCCACGGCTTTGCTGGCTCGCAGCCCTTCATGCAGCCGCTGGCGACGACGCTGGCGCAGGCGGGCTATGTCGCCGTGACCTTCGACTTCCCCGGGCACGGCCGAAACCTACGCCCATTGCCGGGCGGGTTGGAGGACTACCAGGCGCTCGGCGACAGTCTGGTCGAGGCCTTGGACCGGGTGGTCGCGGCGACGCGCGCGCTGCCGTCGACGACCGGACAGGTGGCGCTGGTCGGCCACTCGATGGGGGCCGACACCGCCGTGCGCCATGCCATGGAGAACCCGCAGGCGATCGCCGCCACGGTCGGCATTTCCGGCTTCGCCGGCGACACCGGGCCGGCGCGCCCGCGCAACCTGATGGTGATCTACGGCGGCTGGGAGCCGTCCCAGCTGCGCGACCGCGGGCCCGAGATCGCCGCCACCGCCGCCGGGGAGGGCCGTGCGGTCGAAGAGGGGGTCACCTACGGGGAGATGGCCGACGGCACCGCGCGCGCCTTCGTCATCGCCGACGGGGTGGAGCATATCGGCGTGCTCTACGACCGCGAGACGCTGACGGCGACGCGCGGCTGGCTGAACGCCGCCTTCGACCGGCAGCAGGCCGGGTTCGTCGACGCCCGCGGCGGGGCGCTGGCGCTGCTGTTCGGCGGCTTGCTGGCGCTCGGCTGGCCGCTGTCGCGCCTGCTGCCCCGGGTCGGCGATCCGCCGCCGCGCCGCGCCGTCGGCTGGAAGCCGGTAATGGCCGTGTCGGCGCTCGCCGCCGTCGCCACGCCGCTGATCCTGAGGCTGGTGCCGACCGAATTCCTGCCGATCCTGGTCGGCGACTACCTCGCGCTGCACTTCGGGCTCTATGGCCTGATCCTGGCGGCGGGCACCCTGTGGCTGCGCCGCCAGGGGAGGGGAGGCGCGCCGTCCGCCGTCCGGCCGGTCCGGCTGCTCGCGGCGACCGCGGCCTACGGCCTGTTCGGCGCGCTGGCGCTCGGGCTGGCGGTCGACGCCTTCGTGGCGAACCTGACGCCCGCCGCGCCGCGGTGGCCGCTGATCGCGGCGCTGCTGGCCGGTACGCTGCCGTTCTTCCTGGCCGATGCGTGGCTGACCCGGGCGATCGGCGCCCCGCGCGGGGCGCATGCCGCGGGCCGGGCGCTGTTCCTGGTCTCGCTCGCCATCGCGATCGCGCTGGACCTGGAGACGCTGTTCTTCCTGATCATCATCGTCCCGGCGATCCTGGCCGTGTTCCTGGTCTACGGCCTGTTCGGCGCCTGGGTGGAACGGCGCACCGGCAGCCCCTGGCCCGCCGTCGTCGTCGAGGCGGTCGTCATCGCCTGGGCGGTGGCGGTGACCTTTCCGGTGGTGGGCCCGGTGGTGGGGTAGAGCACTATCGCCGCCAGCGCAGCGCCAGGTCGCCCAGATGGGCGGCCAGCCCGGCGAGCAGCCAGAGCGCGATCCAGACCCAGCCGCTGCCGACCAGCGCCGCCCGCAGCGCCAGGAGGAGCGCCGCGCCGGACAGCAGGTTGGTCAGCGTCGACGCCAGCGGCGGACCGACCCCGCGCAGCCGGCGCAGCGCGACCAGCCCCGCCGCCTCCAGCGCGACCAGCACCAGGATCAGCTCGACGATCCGGCCGGAGGCGAAGAGCTCGGTCATGCGTCGGCGATGGGGAGGTGTCCTGCCGGAGGCCGGACGGAGGGGCCGCGGCGCGCCCGCGCCGCGGATGGGTGTCGACTGGCGGCAACGTCCCGGGCGGCCAAAGGCCGCCGGCCCCCCAGTCTCGCCTGCGGCGAGACAGCCCCCCATCGTTGATGGGGGGCGAGAGGTATGCCGCTCACGACCGCTTGGCCGCCCGCTGGTGGCGCTGGCGGGGGCTGATCGAGGCGAGCAGGTGCGCGGTGTCCTTCAGGAAGATCCGGACATGCGCCAGCGGGTCGCGCCGGACCAGGCGCTTGTTCATGTAGCTGTCCCAGGTCAGCCGCTGCACGTCCTCATCGGCGCACATCTTGACGAACCGTTCGCGCCGCTTGTCGTTGCGGTACCAGAAGTACTGCATGATCCCGAGGATCAGGAAGACCCGCCCGTGCTCCTTCATGAACCGCCGGCGGGCGCCGGCGAGCGCCCGGGCGGCCGTGCGCGCATCCGCGGCGTCCAGTGCCTCGGCCGCCGCTTCGGCCACCCGACGGCCGGCGGTCATGGCATAGTAGATGCCCTCGCCGGAGGCCGGAGCGACCACGCCCGCGGCATCGCCGGCCAGGATGACGTCGCGGCCGTTGTCCCATGTCTTCAGGGGCTTGAGCGGGATCGGCGCGCCCTCCCGCCGGATTGTGCGGGCGCCGTCCAGACCGGTGGCGCGGCGAAGGTCGGCAACCGACCCGCGCAGCGAAAAGCCCTGGTTGGCGCTGCCGGTGCCGATGCTGGCACAGCTTCCGTGCGGGAAGATCCAGGCATAGAAGTCCGGCGACAGCTTGCCCTGGTAGTAGACGTCGCAGCGCGCGCCGTCGTAGGCGCCGCCGGGTCCGGCCGTCTCCGGCGCCTCGACGATCTCGTGATAGGCGAAGACGCACTTGACGTTCTCCGCTCCCTTGATGCCGGCCTGCCTGCCGACCTTGGAGCGGGCGCCGTCGGCGCCGATCACCAGGCGGGCGCGGACCGTCTCCGCCCGGTCCTTGCCGTCCTTCGGACGGAAGGTGATCGTCGCGGTCCCGTCGGCGTCGCGCCCCAGGGCTTCGAACGTGCCGTCGACCCGGTACGCGCCGGCGCCGGCCGCCCGGTCGCGCAGCCATTCGTCGAACACGTCACGGTCGACCATGCCGACGAAGCCGCCCTCAATGGGCATGTCGACCTCGCGCTCCTTCGGCGAGACCATCCGCGCCGAGGAGATCCGGGCGCAGAGCAACTCCTCCGGGATGTCGAAGTCCTGCATCAGCCGGGGCGGGATGGCGCCGCCGCAGGGCTTGATCCGGCCCGCCTTGTCGAGCAGCAGAACGTCGCGCCCTTCCCGGGCAAGGTCCCAGGCGGCGGTGGCGCCGGCCGGCCCGCCACCGACCACGACGACATCGAAGAGTCGCGCGGCGCCGGCGGTCGAGCCGTCGGAGGTCGGACGAGAATCGGCGTGCATGTCGGGCATCATCGGATCTCCCGGGGCTCAATCCCCCGTGCCGGCGGCGAGGCCGAAGGCCGGGGCCGGTTCGGTGGGGGGCGCCGCGGCGGCAGGGGTGCCGGTCGGCTGGGTCGGGGACGGTGCCGCCGTCGCGATCAGGGCTGGGCTCGCCAGCGACAGGGCGAGACGGGCGGCGACCAGGAACAGCGCCGCCTCCGCGGCGAAAACGGTGGCATAGGCGATTTCCGGCGCGGGCAGGGCCGCGCGGGCGAGGTCGATCATCACCGTGCCGACGAAGCCGCCGAGTCCGAAGGCCGCGGCCTGCGCGGCGCCCCAGACGCCGAGCCGGGTGCCCTCCCGCCGACGGCCGCCGGCGCCGGCCAGCGCCATCATCGAGGCGATCGCGGCGACGGCAAAGGCTCCGTTGGCGGCGCCCAGCGCGAAGACCGCGCCGGCCAGCGGGAAGCCCGGCCCGACGAAGCCGCCGAGGCCGATCGCGCCGATCGCCACGGCCGACGCCACGCAGCCGCCGACGATCCAGGCCTTCAGCGTGCCGGCGCGGCCGCGCCGGATGGCGCTGCCGAACAGCGCGACCAGGATCATCCCGACCAGAACGCCCTGGTGCTGGGTGCTGGAAAGCCGGGTCGATTCGGCCGGCGTCATCCCGAACACGGTCCCGGCGAACGGCTCCAGGATCAGGTCCTGGGCGTTGTAGGCGAGCATCGAGACGGCAACGAAGACGGCGAACCGCCGCGCCTCCGGATCGGCCCACACCTCCTGCAGCGCCTGGCGGAAGGGCGGTTTCGGACCGTCGGCCGATGTCGCGACCGCGCCGCGGCCGCCGGACGGCTCCATCCCCCAGACGGCGGCCACGCTCAGCGCGAAGGCGAGGGCGGACACGGTGGCCGTCACGGTCACCAGGCGCTCCAGGCTGAACGGCTCCAGGAAGCCGCTGGCGAGCGCCGTGGTCACCGCGAAGCCGGCGATCATCATGATCCAGACGATCGAGGCGGCGGCAGCGCGCCGGGCCGGGGCAGTACGGGTCGCCAACAGGGCCAGCAGGGCCGTGCCCGCGGCGCCGACTCCGGCGCCGATCGCCAGGAAGGACAGGATGGCGGCGGCGATGCCGAGGGCGGTGTGGCTTCCCATCAGCGCGGTCGACGCGGCCGCGCCGGTGCCCCCGAGCGCCAGCACCGCCATGCCGCCGACGATCCAGGGGGTGCGCCGGCCGCCCATGTCGGAGCCGTAGCCCCAGCGCGGCCTCAGCACTTCGATCGCATAGTGCAGGCCGACCAGCAGCCCGGGCAGCATCGCCGGCAGCGCCAGCTCGACCACCATGACGCGGTTCAGCGTCGAGGTCGTCAGCACGACGATCGCCCCCAGCGCGGTCTGCACCAGGCCGAGGCGCAGGATGCCGGCCCAGCCGAGCGTGGCCGGCAACCCGCCGGCGGTGCTTCCGGCCACCGTCGCGAGGCTCATCCGGCTCCTCCCTGGGAGAGCAGGCCGCCGATCGCGAAGGCGCTGGCCAGCATGCCGAGCACGTAGAGCGTGGTGCCGGTCGCGTTGTACCAGGCCGCCCGGTCCTTCGGCGCGGTCAGCAGGGTCATCATCAGCAGGATCTGCGCGACCAGCAGGCCGGCGACGATCGCCGCCTGCAGATGGGTGCCCCAGGACAGCAGCAGGAGGACGACGGCGACCTGCGGCAGCGCCATCACCCAGCAGGCGAGGCGCGCCGCCCGGTCGACGCCGAGCATGGCGGGCAGCGATTTCAGCCCCATGCGAAGATCGCCCTCCACCGACTTGAAGTCGTTGAGGGTCATGATGCCGTGGGCGCCCAGGCTGTAGAGGGCGGCGAGCAGGATGATCCGGCCGTCGGGCAGGGCGCCGGCCATGACCGCCGCGCCGGTGAACCAGGCGAGGCCTTCGTAGGAGACGCCGACGGCGGCATTGCCCCACCAGCCGTTCTGCTTCAGCCGGAACGGCGGGGCGCTGTACATCCAGGCCAGAGCCAGCCCGACCACGGCGGCGCCGAACACCCAGGCGCCGAGCAGGGCGGCGACCGCCAGCGACAGCGCCGTCCAGGCCACCGCGATGCGCAGGCCCCAGGTGCCCGGAATCCGGCCGGACGGGATCGGCCGGCCGGGTTCGTTGATCGCGTCGACATGCCGGTCGAACCAGTCGTTGACCGCCTGGCTGGTGCCGCAGACTAGCGGCCCCGCCAGGACAACGCCCGCGGCGACGAGCGCCAGATTGCCGCCGACCGGAACGCCGGACGAGACGACGCCGCAGCCGAACGCCCACATCGGGGCGAACCAGGTGATCGGCTTGAGCAACTGGAGCGCGGCTCGCGGCTCCGGCAGCGGGCGGGCGGCGAGGGGACCGGTTCGGCGGGCACCCGTGGGGGGCGACTGATCGACCATCTGAGTCATAGGCGATACGCTAGCCTTGACGCCCTTATGTGTCAACCTGGATTGACACATCCGGTGACTCGGAAAACCTGACGACCCAGCGACTTCGCGCGGCCGGAGGCGCCGTGGCGGGATCACCCGGGATGGACTGGCGGCATCGGGTGCAACCAGAGGACGCAACCGATGGAGTCGGCCGATGCAGTCGACGGAGGTGCGGGCGATGTAGTGGACAGGGGAGGGGGCGGACCGCAGGGGCGTCGCGGCCGGCCTCAGCTCTCCTCGTCGTGTTCGTCGCCGAGGCCGTAGCGGCGCAGCTTGGCGTACAGGCTCTGCCGGCTCAGCCCCAGCAGCTGCGAGGCCGAGGCGCGGTTGTCGCCGGTCATCTGGAGCGCGGCCTCGACGCAAAGGCGTTCGATGATGTCCGTCGTGTCGCGGACGATCTCGCGCAGCGGGACCCTGCCGACCAGTTCCGTCAGTTGCTCGACCGACCGAGGCAGCCCTTCCGCCGATTTCGCTTCAGCCACCAGTGCCCGCGCGATCGGCCGCAGGACGAAGCCGTAGCACGGCTCCTCCCCGTCCCGGGCGGCCACTGCCGACACCTCGACATCCTCCATGGTGCCGTATTCGCCCCGCACCACGGTACCGAAGCTGCGAATCGAGCCATGCTCCCGCAGATTGGCCATCAGCACGTTCAGGTCGACCCCGGCCCGGCCGACCCAGCGGTCCAGCAGCTCGCCCCGGACCTGCTGCTCGGTGGCGATCTGGGCGAGATCCAGGAAAGCGCGGTTGGCGGACAGGATCCGGCGGTCCGGTGCGGTGACGACGAAGCTGTCCGGCAACGCCTCCACCACCTCCTGGACGCTGGTCCGATGCCGGCTCATCGGCGGCGGCGCCGTGGTGGCGATCAGCGGGGTCAGGCGCAGCAGATAGTGGGCGGTGTTCTCCTGCCGGAACAGCGACGCCGAGACCACCATTTCGGCGCCCGAGCGGGCGAGGCGCGCGCGCACGCCATCCGCCCGGCCGGCGAACCGCACCTCGGTCAGCAGCTGGCGAACCGACTCCCGGTCGTCGGGATTGAAGACGTCGAGCACGTCGCGGCCGATCATGCGGACATTGGCGGCGCCGGTCAGCTCGGTCGCCGCCGGATTGGCGTCGACGACCTTCTGGCTCATCGCATCGGCGATCAGCACCGCTTCCGAGGAGATCTGGAACAGCAGGCGGTACCGGGTCTCGGCATGGCGCAGCCGGGCATATTCCCGCTCCATCGACTGCTGGGCGCGGATCAGCTGCTGCTGGAGGTCGGCGAGTGCGGTGAGATCGCGGCCGACCGCCACGACCCTTCCTTCCCCGCCGACGCGCAGGGCGGCGTAGCGTACGGGCACGATCTGCCCGCCCGACCCCTGGTGATTCACCTCGCGACCCCGAGCCGGCCCATCGCCGGCGGCGTCGCGCAGGAGCTGCTCGACCTTCGGACGGCTTTCGGCCGTCACAGTATCGATCCAGGGTCGGCCGAGCCAGTCTCGATGCTCGTCGTTCGATAGCATGTCGCTACCGAACGACAAGTCTTCAATCACTCCCTCGCCGTCGATCACCAACGCAACGTCGGCCGCCATTGTAATCAGGGTCGCGGCAGCCTCGGCGTCAATTTCCCGGAGCGATGTTGCGGGAGTTCTGAAGTGGCTCGCCCGCCCGCGGGGCAGGGTGGACATTGCCGCGTCCGGTTCCTTTTCTGCTGAAGTGGCCATGTTCTGGCAGTGATTCCCGACTGAGGCGTGCCTGCATATGCAGCACTGCTTGCCGCCCGTCAACGGCCATGGCATCCGCGCCGACCCGAATCACCCGTTCCGGCCGGTCCGCGAAGGCATTGCCGCCGACCATGATGTGAAGGTCCGGATCGTCGGCATTGCGCCGGATCGAGCGGATCAGGTCCGTCAGCGATTCGATCTTGTCGTCGCAACTGGCCGAGAAGCCGATCGCGACGAACCGTTCGAATCGCACCAGCGACGTCGCTTCCTCCGGCCGGATCAGATCGCCGCCATAGACCTGGAATCCCGCCTGGCGGAACATCAGGCCCAGGACGGACAGGCCGAAGGTATGCTGCTCCCCGGGTGCAGGCAGCAGTAGCATCTTCTGGTCGTCGCGCACCCGGTCCAGCGCCTGGTCGAGGGCCGGGCTCAGCTCCCGCATCAGTTGCTGGAGGCGCGACAGTCCGATCGTCACCTGCGCGAAGCTGCACAGGTCCTGCTCCCAGAACTGCCCGAGCATCCGGGCCGTCGGGGCGCACACGTCGAGGAGCACCGCGTCCGCGGTTACGCCCCGGTCGTGCAGGGAATCGACGAAGGAGAGCGCCATCGGCACCTCCTCCGCCACCACGAGGCGGGCCAGCTCGGCCGCGTCGTCCCAGCTGGGCGGCACGTCGCCGCCGTCGCGCGACCGCCGCGTCTGGCGTTTCGCGGGGGCGACGCCATGGGCCAGCATCAGCCGCGGTATGACCTCGCCCTCGATCGTTCGGGCCAGGCTGAGCCGCTGCTCGTCGCCGCCGTTCTCACTGTACGTTTGCCGTGAAGAGTACGTGACCGCCCGTACGGGGGACGCCGGCGTCTCGTCGTCCGAGTCGCCGAGACCTCCGGGCCGGGGGGGTTGCGTATATCGACCCGTATCAGCCATCGGGCACCTCCCTCGCCGGCGTATGTCTGCTACGCCGGGCATTATGGTTGTGCGTCCAAAAGCTGACCATGCGGCTGGAACTTCGACAAGACGAAATCTCCTCGGACCGGAACTTTGATCTATGTCAACCGCGCTCCGCTGTCGGAAGGGCAGGATGGCAGAGACCGTCCAACCTGGTTGACACCCTAAACCCGGAAGACGGGAAGTGTAAAGCAAGATTGGTGTCAAGTTTTCTTGACGATGCCGCGCAACCGGATTTAGAGTCGCTCCCAACACGTCAGGCCGCCTGGACCGAACAGGGTTTGCGGCGGCCCCGCAGGGGAGCGGAGCGCGATGCGGCTCGCCGCAGGGCATAAGCCGAAGGATCGGGGCCAAGGCCGGGGCGGCCGGCAGAGGGCGGCGGCGTCGCCCGGCCGCATGCCGCTCTACACGCCGGAGCAGCGGCGCCGGCGTGACTCGTCGCGGTGGACCCTGGTGCAGGGGCTGCTGGCTCCCTTCCAGTTCCTCGTCTTCCTGATCAGCCTGGGCCTCGTGCTGCGCTACCTCGCGACCGACGAGGGCATGGCGGCGGCGACCGTCTCGGTCGTGGTCAAGACCGCCGTCCTCTACCTGATCATGATCACCGGTTCGATTTGGGAGAAGGTCGTGTTCGGCAAGTACCTCTTTGCCGGGCCGTTCTTCTGGGAAGACGTCGTCAGCATGCTCGTGCTGGCGCTGCACACCGCCTATCTGGCGGCCGTCCTCCTCGGCTGGGGGACCGGGCCGCAGCAGATGTACTTCGCCCTCGCGGCCTATGCCGCCTACGTCGTCAACGCCGCGCAGTTCGTGCTGAAGCTGCGCGCCGCCCGCCTCCAGGAGGCGGCGGCCCGCGGCGGGGGAATGGCGGCCCGGCGCGACCCGGCGATCCCCCCGGCGATGGAGGCGACTCCGTGAGCCCGCTCGATTCCCGTCCCGCCCCAGCCGGCGCGCCGGCCTCCGGCTGCACCGACGCCCCGGTCCTGCGCGAGCGGGGCCAGCGCGAGGTGTTCTGCGGCCTGACCGGCATCATCTGGCTGCACCGCAAGATCCAGGACGCCTTCTTCCTGATCGTCGGCTCGCGCACCTGTGCCCATCTGATGCAGTCGGCGGCGGGGGTGATGATCTTCGCGGAGCCGCGCTTCGGCACCGCGATCATCGAGGAGCGCGACCTGGCTGGCCTTGCCGACGCCAACGAGGAATTGGACCGGGTGGTCCACCGCCTGCTGGAGCGCCGGCCCGACATCCGGCAGCTGTTCCTGGTCGGCTCCTGCCCGTCGGAGGTGATCAAGCTGGATCTGAGGAAGGCTGCGCAGCGGCTCGACGGCCGGCACGCCCCGCGGGTCCGGGTGCTGAACTATTCCGGCAGCGGCATCGAGACCACCTTCACCCAGGGCGAGGACGCCTGCCTCGCGGCGCTGGCGCCGACGCTGCCGCTGCCGGCCGAGGCGGCGGACGCCGCGGAGTCGCTGCTGGTGGTCGGGGCGCTGCCCGACGTGGTGGAGGACCAGTTCGCCCGCCTCTTCGAGGCGCTGGGCATCCCGGCGCGGTTCCTGCCGTCGCGCACGGTTGCGGAGTTGCCGCCGGTCGGTGCGAAGACGCGCTACCTGCTGGCCCAGCCGTTCCTCGCCGACACCGCCCGGGCGCTGGAGGATCGCGGCGCCCGCCACCTGGCGGCGCCGTTCCCGTTCGGCGCCGAGGGGACCACGGGCTGGCTCGCCGCCGCCGCCGAGGCCTTCGGCGTCGACCGGGATCGGTTCGAGGCGGTCGTGGGCCCGGGCCGCGCGCGCGCCCGGAAGGCGCTGGAGCGCTACCGGGAGCGTCTGGCCGGCAAGCGCATCTTCTTCTTCCCCGACTCCCAGCTGGAGGTGCCGCTGGCCCGGTTCCTCGCGCAGGAAGTGGGCATGGTGCCGGTCGAGGTCGGCACGCCCTATCTGCACCGCCAGCACCTGGCCGCGGATCTGGCCCTGCTGCCGGCCGGGACCCGGCTGAGCGAGGGCCAGCACGTCGACAACCAGCTCGACCGCTGCCGTGCCGAGCGCCCGGACCTGACGGTCTGCGGCCTCGGCCTCGCCAACCCGCTGGAGGTCGAGGGGCTGACCACGAAGTGGTCGATCGAGCTGGTCTTCACGCCGATCCACGGCTTCGAGCAGGCCGGCGACCTGGCCGAGCTGTTCGCCCGGCCGCTGGTCCGCCGCGAGAAGCTGGAGGTCTGACGCGATGCAACTGACCGTCTGGACCTACGAGGGCCCGCCCCATGTCGGCGCGATGCGGATCGCCACGGCGATGGAGAACGTGCACTACGTGTTGCACGCGCCCCAGGGCGACACCTATGCGGACCTGCTGTTCACCATGATCGAGCGGCGCAAAAAGCGCCCGCCGGTCACCTACACCACCTTCCAGGCGCGGGACCTGGGCGGCGACACGGCCGACCTCTTCAAGGCCGCGGCGCACGACAGCTTCGAGCGATTTCGGCCGCAGGCGATGCTGGTCGGCGCGTCCTGCACGGCCGAGCTGATCCAGGACGACCCGGCCGGCCTCGCCAAGGCGCTGGGCCTGCCGGTGCCGGTGGTGCCGCTGGAACTGCCGAGCTATCAGCGCAAGGAGAACTGGGGCGCGGCGGAGACCTTCTACCAGCTGGTCCGGGCGCTTGCCGGCCCGCACGCGCCCGCGCCCGGGAGCCCCCGGCCGGTCAGGCCCGACGGCACCCGGCCGAAGGCGAACCTGCTGGGCCCGACCGCGCTCGGCTTCCGCCATCGCGATGATATCGTCGAGGTCTCCAAGCTGCTCGACCGGCTGGGCGTCGACGTCCACGTCGTCGCCCCCTATGGCGCCACGCCGAACGATCTGGCCGCGCTGGGCGAGGCGGATTTCAATGTCGTCCTCTATCCTGAGATCGCCGGAGTCGCGGCCCAGTGGCTGAAGCGGACCTTCGGCCAGCCGTGCACCACGGTGGTGCCGATCGGCATCGGGGCCACCCGCGACTTCGTCGCCGAGGTGGCGGATATCGCTGGCATCGATCCCGGCCCGGCGCTGGAGGGCGAGCCGTCGCGGCTGCCCTGGTACTCGCGCTCGATCGATTCGACCTACCTCACTGGCAAGCGCGTCTTCGTGTTCGGCGACGCCACCCATGCGGTGGCGGCGGCGCGGGTCGCGTCGGAGGAGTTCGGGTTCGAGGTCGTCGGCCTCGGCACCTACAGCCGGGAGTTCGCCCGGGAGGTGCGCGCTGCCGCGAAGACCTACGGCATCGAGCCGCTGATCACCGACGACTATCTCGAAGTCGAGGACAGGATCGCCGAACTGCAGCCCGAGCTGGTGCTGGGCTCGCAGATGGAGCGGCACATCGCCAAGCGCTTCGGCATTCCGTGCGCGGTGATCTCCGCGCCGGTGCACGTCCAGGACTTCCCGGCGCGCTACGCCCCGCAGATGGGGTACGAGGGCGCCAACGTCCTCTGGGACACCTGGGTCCACCCGCTGACCATGGGCCTGGAGGAGCATCTCTTGGCGATGTTCCGCGAGGACTTCGAGTTCCGCGACGAGGCCGGCCCGTCCCATCTCGGCCACGGCCATGCCCGGGGCCAGGCCCGTCCGGCGACCGCGGAGCCGGCGCCGGAGCCGGCGGCGGCCGTTTCGGCGATGGCCGACACGGGCGTCCCGGGCGACCAGGCCGCCGCCCCGGTTCCCGAGCCGGCGGCAGCCGCCGAGGCGGGGCCGATCGTCTGGACCGACGACGCCCGCAAGGAGTTGCGCAAGATCCCGTTCTTTGTCCGCGGCAAGGCCCAGCGCAACACGGAACGCTACGCGGCCGACCACGGCCTCGCCTCGATCACGCTGGAGACGCTCTACGATGCCAAAGCGCATTTCGGCCGCTGATCCGGCATCGATCCGGGTCGTCGTGGTGACGATGGACCGCCACCTGGCGGGTGCGGCGGAGCGTGCGAGCGCGGTGCTGGCGGCCGACATCCCGGGACTGGAGCTCAGCTACCACGCCGCCTCGGACTGGGCGGAGGATCCGGGCGCGCTGGCGCGCTGCCACGACGACATCGCCCGCGGCGACATCGTGGTCGCCAGCATGCTGTTCATGGAGGACCACATCCAGGCGGTGCTGCCGGCCCTGGAGGCGCGGCGCACGTCCTGCGACGCCATGGTCGGCTGCATCTCGGCGAGCGAGATCGTCCGGCTGACCCGGCTGGGCGGCTTCACCATGGACGGCGGGCAGAGCGGCCTCACCTCCCTGCTCAAGCAGCTGCGGCCGAAGAGCACCAAGCGCCAGTCGGCCAGCGCGCAGCAGGTGGCGCTGCTCAGGCGGATTCCGAAGATCCTGCGCTACATTCCCGGCACGGCCCAGGATGTCCGGGCCTACTTCCTGACCCTGCAGTACTGGCTGGCGGGGTCGGAGGTGAACATCGCCAACCTGGTGCGGTTCCTGGTCGACCGCTACGCCGACGGTCCGCGCGCGGTGCTGCGCGGCGCGGTGCCGGCGAAGGCGCCGGAGGACTACCCGGATGTCGGCCTCTACCACCCGGACATGCCGGGCCGGATCGCCGAGCGGACGGGACGCCTGCCGGTGCGGGCGGGCGAGGCGGGGACCGTCGGTCTCCTGCTGATGCGCTCCTACGTGCTGGCGGGCGACACCCGGCACTACGACGGCGTCATCCGATCCTTCGAGGCGCGGGGGCTGCGCGTCGTGCCCTGTTTCGCCTCCGGGCTCGATTCGCGGCCGGCGATCGAGGCCTTCTTCATGAAGGACGGCCGCAGCACCGTCGACGCCGTCGTGTCGCTGACGGGCTTTTCGCTGGTCGGTGGCCCGGCCTACAACGACGCGCGCGCCGCCGAGGCGATGCTGACCCGACTCGACGTGCCGTATGTCGCCGCCCATGCGGTGGAGTTCCAGTCGCTCGACCAGTGGCGCGCCTCGGAACGCGGGCTGCTGCCGGTCGAATCGACGATCATGGTCGCGATTCCGGAACTGGACGGCGCGACCGGGCCGATGGTGTTCGGCGGCCGCGACGGCGAAGCGACCGCCGGCGGCTCGGTGCGCGAGATGCGCGTTGACCAGGAGAGGACCGACCGTCTCGTCTCCCGGGTGGCCCGGCTGGTCGCGCTGCGCCGGTCGCGGCGGCCGGAGCGAAAGGTCGGCATCGTCCTCTTCAACTTCCCGCCGAACAGCGGCGCGACCGGCACGGCGGCCTATCTGGGCGTCTTCGAATCCCTGTACAACCTGCTGATCCGGCTGCGGGAAGAGGGCTACGGCGTCGATGTCCCGGAGAGCGTGGACGCGCTGCGCGATCGCCTGCTGAAGGGCAATGCGGAGCAGTTCGGCGCCGACGCCAACGTCTTGGCGCGGATCCCGGTCGACGACCATGTCCGGCGCGAACCGCATCTCGCCGAGATCGAGTCCCAATGGGGCCCTGCGCCGGGCCGGCAGCTCACCGATGGGCGCAGCCTGCACGTCCTGGGCGTCGCGTTCGGCAACGTCGTCGTCGCGGTGCAGCCGGGCTTCGGCTACGAGGGCGACCCGATGCGCCTGCTGTTCGAGCGGGGCTTCGCGCCGACCCACGCGTTCTCGGCCTTCTACCGCTGGCTGTCGGAGGATTTCGGCGCCCATGCGGTGCTGCATTTCGGCACCCACGGGGCGCTCGAGTTCATGCCGGGCAAGCAGGCCGGCCTCAGCGGCGACTGCTGGCCCGACCGGCTGATCGGCGACCTTCCGAACCTCTACCTCTACGCCGCGAACAACCCGTCGGAAGGGGCGATCGCCAAGCGCCGGGCGGCGGCGACGCTGGTCAGCTACCTGACCCCGCCGGTGGCGCAGGCCGGGCTCTACAAGGGCCTGCTCGACCTCAAGGCGTCGCTCGACCGCTGGCGCGCCCTGCCGCCGGACGACGCAGGCGAACGGGCCCGCCTGGTGCCGCTGATCCAGGCCCAGGCGGCGGAGCTCGATCTGGCTCCGGCCGCTCCGACCTGGGATCCGGCGGCCGAGCCCGACGCGGTCGCGGTCGCCCTGACCGACCTGTCGGAGAAGGTGCTGGAGCTCGAATACACGCTGATCCCCCACGGCCTCCACGTCGTCGGCCGCCCGCCGTCGGAGGAGGAGCGGGGGGAGATGCTCGCGGCGATGGCAGAGGGCGCCCTGGGCATCCGCCCGGATCGCGCCCTTGTCGAGGCGCTGCGCCGCGGCGGCGAGCCGAGGAAGGTGCTGTCCGAGGCGGGGCTGACCTTCGACGACGCGGCGCTGGAGAAGCTGTCGCGCCTGCCGGAGGCCGACCGCCTGCTGGCCGAGGATTCGGAACTGCCGGCGCTGATCCGCGCGCTCGACGGCCGGTTCGTGCCGCCGGCGCCCGGCGGCGACCTCCTGCGCACGCCGGAGATCCTGCCGACCGGCCGCAACCTGCACGGCTTCGACCCGTTCCGGCTGCCCTCGGCCTTCGCGGTCGCGGACGCGCGGCGCCAGGCCGAGAAGCTGCTGGAGCGGCACATGGCCGACGGCAACCGCCTGCCGGAGACGGTGGCCATGGTGCTGTGGGGCACCGACAACCTGAAGAGCGAGGGCGCGCCGATCGGCCAGGCCCTGGCGCTGATGGGCGCGCGGCCGCGGTTCGACGGCTACGGCCGGCTGACAGGCGCGGCGCTGATCCCGCTGGAGGAGCTGGGCCGGCCGCGGATCGACGTGATGATGACCCTGTCGGGCATCTTCCGCGACCTGCTGCCGCTGCAGATCAAGCTGCTGGCCGACGCCGCCTGGCTCGCCGCCGGCGCCGACGAGCCGGTCGAGCGGAACTTCGTGCGCAAGCATGCGCTGGCCTGGCAGGCGGAGCACGGCGGTTCGCTGGAGGATGCGGCGCTCAGGGTGTTCTCCAATGCCGACGGGGCCTACGGCTCCAACGTCAACCAGCTGATCGACAGCGGCGCCTGGCAGGACGAGGACGAACTGGGCGACGCCTACGCCAAGCGCAAGTGCTTCGCCTATGGCCGGGCCGGCGCGCCGGTCGCCCGGCCCGACCTACTGGCCGGCGTCCTGGCGGATGTGGAACTCGCCTACCAGAACCTGGAATCGGTCGAGCTCGGCATCACCACGGTCGACCACTACTTCGACACGCTCGGCGGTATCGGCCGGGCGGTGCGCAAGGCGCGCGGGACGTCGGCGCCGACCTATATCGGCGACCAGACCCGCGGCGACGGCAAGGTGCGCAGCCTGGCCGAGCAGGTCGCCCTGGAGACCCATACCAGGACCCTGAACCCCAAGTGGTACGAGGGCATGCTGGCCCACGGCTACGAGGGCGTGCGCCAGATCGAGGCGCAGATCACCAACACCATGGGCTGGTCGGCCACCACCGGCGCGGTGCAGCCCTGGGTCTACGAAAAGCTGACCGAGACCTTCGTTCTCGACCCGGAGATGCGCGACCGGCTGGCCACGCTCAACGCCAAGGCATCGGCCCGCGTCGTCAACCGGCTGCTCGAGGCGCACGACCGGCAGTACTGGACGCCCGACGAGACCGTGCTGGAGGCGCTCAGGCGCGCCAGCGAGGAACTCGAGGACCGCCTCGAAGGCATCACCGAAGGCGTGGCGGCCTGAGACCGCCCACCGGGAGGAGAGAGAGTACCCATGGACACGCACATCCCCGGCCCGACCCGCCCGCGCCGTCCCGACGGCGAAGGCAGCCTGCAGGTCCATCTCGACCCGACCATGGAGATCGAGGGCGCCAAGACCTTCGCCGTCTACGGCAAGGGCGGCATCGGCAAGAGCACGACCTCCTCCAACCTGTCGGTGGCGTTCTCCAGGCTCGGCAAGCGGGTTCTGCAGATCGGCTGCGATCCGAAGCATGACAGCACCTTCACCCTGACCAAGAAGCTGATGCCGACGGTGATCGACGTGCTGGAGTCGGTCGACTTCCACGCCGAGGAACTGCGCTCGGAGGACTTCGTCTTCGAGGGCTACAACGGCGTCATGTGCGTCGAGGCGGGCGGTCCGCCGGCCGGCACCGGCTGCGGCGGCTACGTGGTCGGCCAGACGGTGAAGCTGCTGAAGGAGCATCATCTTCTCGAGGACACCGACGTGGTGGTGTTCGACGTGCTGGGCGACGTGGTGTGCGGCGGCTTCGCCTCGCCGCTGCAGCACGCCGACCGGGCGCTGATCGTCGCCGCCAACGACTTCGATTCGATCTTCGCCATGAACCGGATCATCTCGGCGATCCAGGCCAAGGCGAAGAACTACGAGGTCCGGGTCGGCGGCGTGATCGCCAACCGCAGCACCGGCACCGACGAGATCGATCGGTTCGCCGAGGCGACCGGCATCCGCCGGCTGGCGCATTTCCCCGACCTCGATGCGATCCGCAAGAGCCGCCTGAAGAAGGCGACCCTGTTCGAGATGGGCGACGCGCCGGAGATCAAGGCCGTCCAGGACGAATACATGAAGCTCGCCACCATGCTGTGGGAGGGCGTCGAGCCGTGCCCCGCGACGCCGATGAAGGATCGCGATCTGTTCGACTTCCTGGGCTACGAGTGAGCGGAGGGGCAGGGGCGATGACCTCGGCGACCTACCAGAAGCGGCTGAGCCAGCTGGAGCACTATTTCGACCGCACCGCGGCCGAGGCATGGTCGCGGCTGACCTCCGACGCGCCGGTCAGCGGCATCCGTGCCACCGTGCGCGCCGGTCGCGACCGGATGCGCGCGACGCTCCTCGACTGGCTGCCCGCCGACCTCGCCGGCCGGCGCCTGCTCGATGCCGGCTGCGGCACCGGGGCGCTGGCGGTCGAGGCGGCCCGGCGCGGCGCGGAGGTGGTGGCGATCGACCTGTCGCCGACCCTGGTCGCCCTGGCGCAGGAGCGGCTGCCGGCGGATCTGGTCGCCGGCCACGGCGCCGGGTCGATCGACTTCCGGGTCGGCGACATGCTGCGCGACGACTTCGGCGCGTTCGACCACGTCGTGGCGATGGACAGCCTGATCCACTATGAGGCGCCGGACATGGTTCGGATGCTCGACGGCCTGGCCGACCGGCTGGACCCGCGCACCCGCGACGCCTCGGTCGTCTTCACCTTCGCCCCGCGCACGCCCGCCCTGACGGCGATGCACGCGGTCGGCCGGCTGTTCCCGAGGGGCGACCGGGCTCCGGCGATCGAGCCGGTGGCCGAGGCGGCGCTGCGCCGCCGGATCGAACGCCACGACGGCCTGGCCGCCTGGCGCCCGAACCGGACGGAGCGGGTGGTCAGCGGCTTCTACACCTCGCAGGCGATGGAGCTGGTCGCCCGATGATCCGCCCGAACCGCCTCCTGGTTCCGGCCTTCGCGCGGCTGAGCCCGCGGCTGCTGCCCTTCGCCGACGCGGCGAGTGCCGAGCTGCCGCTCGGCCGGCTGCTGCGGCTGGCGCTGTTCCAGGTGTCGGCGGGCATGGCGCTGGTGCTGCTCAATGGCACGCTCAACCGGGTGATGATCGTCGAGCTGGGCGTCCCGACGGTGCTGGTCTCGGTCATGGTCGCGCTGCCGCTGGTGTTTGCGCCCTTGCGGGCGCTGATCGGGTTCAAGTCGGACACGCACCGGTCGGTGCTGGGCTGGCGGCGGGTTCCCTATATCTGGATGGGCACGCTGCTGCAGTTCGGCGGCCTCGCGATCATGCCGTTCGCGCTGCTGGTGCTGTCCGGCGGCGGCAACGGTCCGGTGTGGACCGGACAGGTGGGGGCGGCGCTCGCCTTCCTGCTGGTCGGCGCCGGAATGCACACGTCCCAGACCGCGGGCCTGGCGCTCGCCACCGACCTGGCGCCCGAGGAGAGCCGGCCGCGGGTCGTGGCGCTGCTCTACGTCATGCTGCTGGTCGGGATGGTCGGCAGCGCGCTGGCGTTCGGATGGCTCCTGCGCGACTTCACCCATGTCAAGCTGATCCAGGTGATCCAGGGCGCCGCCGCGCTGACCATGGTGCTCAACCTGCTCGCGCTGTGGAAGCAGGAGGCGCGGGACCCGGCGCGCACCCGGCACGACCTGCCCCGGCCGAGCTTCCGCGAGGCCTGGTCGGCCTTCGCCGCCGACGGCCGGTCCGGCCGGCTGCTGGTGGCGGTCGGCCTCGGCACCGCCGGGTTCAGCATGCAGGACATCCTGCTCGAGCCCTATGGCGGCGAGATCCTGGGGCTTTCGGTCGGGGCGACGACCGCGCTGACGGCACTGCTCGCGGGCGGCACGCTGGGCGGCTTCGCGCTGGCGGCGCGGGCGCTCGGGCGCGGCCATGACCCGCACCGGCTGGCCGCCTATGGCGCGCTGGTCGGCATCGTCGCCTTCTCGGTGGTGATCTTCGCCGCGCCGCTGAACTCGCCCCTGCTGTTCCGCGCCGGCACGGTGCTGATCGGCTTCGGCGGCGGCCTGTTCGCCGTCGGGACGCTGACCGCCGCGATGAACCTCGCGGGGACCGGGTTCGGCGGCATGGCGCTGGGCGCCTGGGGCGCCGTGCAGGCGACCGCGGCCGGCCTGGCGATCGCGGCCGGCGGCGGCCTGCGCGACCTCGTGACGGCGCTGGCCGCCCGCGGCGCGCTGGGTCCCGCCATCACCGACCCGTCGGCCGGCTACAGCGCCGTCTACCACATCGAGATCGCCCTGCTGTTCGCCGCGCTCGTCGCGATCGGACCACTCGCCCGCTACGCCGGTCCCGACCGGCCGCACCCATCCCGGAAGTTCGGTCTGGCCGAGTTCCCCGGCTAGCCCCCCTCGAGGAGGACCTGATCATGCCAACCGGCGCGATTACCCAACACATCGACGTAGCCCAGGTGGTGCTCTACGCCTTCTGGCTGTTCTTCGCGGGCCTGATCTTCTATCTGCGCCGCGAGGACCGTCGCGAAGGCTATCCCCTGGAATACGAGGCGACCGGTCATATCGACGATCCGGGCCCGGTCTGGATGCCCAAGGCGAAGGTCTTCAAGAAGCCGTTCGGCGGCGAGGTTCTCGCGCCCGACTATGCCCGCCGCGACACCCGCGAGGTCAAGGCCAAGCCGGTGGCGCCCTGGGCCGGCGCGCCGCTGGAGCCGACCGGCGACCCGATGCTCGACGGTGTCGGTCCGGCAGCGTACGCCATCCGGCCGGACGAGCCGGAGCTGACCTTCAACGGCCACCCCAAGATCGTGCCGATGAGCGTCGCGCAGGACTTCATGGTCTCGCGCCAGGACGTCGACCCGCGCGGCCTGCCGGTCGCCGGCCATGACGGCATGATCGCCGGAACGGTGCACGACATCTGGGTCGACGTCGGCGAGCAGATGATCCGATACCTGGAGGTCGAGGTGACCGCCGGCGAGGCGCCGGCCGAAGGCGCCGCGCCGCGGCGGGTGCTGGTGCCGATGGCGCTGGCGAAGCTGAGCCGGTGGCGCCAGCGGATCGAGGTCAGCGCGGTCAATGCGGAACACTTCACCCGCGCGCCGGTGATCCAGGCCGACGACCGGGTCACCCTGATGGAGGAGGAGCGGATCGTCGCCTTCTTCTCCGGCGGCTTCCTCTATGCCAACCGCGAGCGCATGGGGCCGGTGCTATGACTGCCGAGGGCCACGACGACTTCGCCTTCGAGCCGGTCCGGGGCCTCCCGGAGCGGCTGCCGAAAGGGGAACGGATGCTGTGGCAAGGCGAGCCGCGCTGGCAGACCCTGGCGTTCCAGGTGTTCCACGTCCGGCTGGTGGCGGTCTATTTCGCCCTGCTCTATGGCTGGACGACGGCCACCTCGATGGCCGACGGGGCGGCGATCGGCGCCGCCCTGGGCGAGGGCGTGGTCCTCGCCCCGGTCGCGGCGGCGGCGATCGCCGTGCTCTGCGGCCTGGCCTGGCTGACCGGCCGGACCTCGGTCTACACGATCACGGACCGCCGCGTCGTGCTGCGGATCGGCATCGCCCTTCCGGTCACCTTCAACCTGCCGTTCGAGAAGATCGGCCAGGCGGGCCTGCGGCGGTTTCCCAGCGGGGCCGGCGACATTTCGCTGACGCTGGCCGGCCGGGATCGGCTGGCCTGGCTGCATCTCTGGCCCCATGTCCGGCCGTGGAAGCTGCGCCGGGCCGAGCCGACGCTGCGCGCGGTGCCGAACGCCGAACGGGTCGCCGAGATCCTCGGCCGGGCGCTGGTTGCCTACCACGGTGGGCGGGCAGTGATGCCGACCGGTTCCGACAGCCGCCGGTACGATGCCGGCGCCGTCGCCACGGCTGCCGAGTAGGCGGACGCAAGATCGGGGGATCGTCCAATGACCGACAGTTCCATTCCACGCGGGCCGACGCATGGCGTCCGACCGCTGACCACCCAGCAGCGGTTTCCGCGCGGCGTGCTGATCGCTGCCGGGATCCTCGTGCTGGCATCGATCGCATTCGCCGCGGCCGGGCGCTATGCGGATGTGGGCACCGTGAGGATGCCGGCCTCGACGCCGGTGATCGAAACGGCACTGGGATTCGCCGACAACGCCGACGGCTCGATCACGGTGACCGAGGCCGCCTCCGGCCGCCTGGTCGCGACCATCCCGCCGGAGAGCAACGGCTTCATCCGCGGCGTGATGCGCGGCATGGCGCGCGAGCGCATGCTGCATTCGGTGAGCGCGGAGCCGCCCTTCGTGCTGACGCGCTGGGCCAACGGCACGTTGTCCCTGCACGACCCGACGACCGGCCGAAAGGTCGAGCTCGACGCCTTCGGTCCGACCAACGCGCAGGCCTTCGCCGGCCTGCTGAACGCTGCGGAGGCCCTGCCATGACCGCGGAGACCCTGCACGACGACGCCACCGGGGCACCGTCCGCGCCCACCGCCCGCCGGTTCGATGTCGGCTGCACCGTCGAGGTGTCGCACCGCTTCGAAAGCCTGCACGCCCATGTCGAACTGGACGGGGACATCCCGATCCATCCCGGCGACGAGGTGCTGGTTCACGGCCAGCCGATCAGCCCCCCCTACGGCGAGGTGGTGCGCGAGCGCCGGGTCGCGACGGTGGTCCGCGCAGGACCGCTGGAGCGGCTGTGGACCCGCATGACCGGCGATCTGGAATTCATGGAGCTGCTGGAATTCAGCTTCACCGAGAGGAGGACGCTATGACCGCGGCCGTCGTGGACGAACCCATGATCAACGAGTCGACGCGCCGGGCGCAGGAGAGCACCGTCCTCAGCCCGCGCTTCTATACCACCGACTTCGACGCGCTGGACGCGATCGACGTGACACCGGTCCGCGCGGAATGGGACGCGCTGATCGCGGAGATGGAGAGCGATCCGAACAGGCGGCACTTCGTCCGAACGTCGGAATGGGATCTCGACATCGACGCCATGCCCGCCGATCTCCGCAAGGAGTTCGAGGACTTCCTGGTCAGCTCCCTGACGGCCGAATTTTCCGGTTGCGTGCTCTATGCCGAGATGCGCAAGCGCGGCAAGAACAAGGAGATCTGCCAGCTGTTCAAGCTGATGAGCCGGGACGAGGCACGCCATGCCGGCTTCATCAACGATGCGCTGAAGGACTTCGAGATCGGGGTCGACCTGCGCTTCCTGACCAAGGCCAAGAAGTACACGTACTTCAAGCCGAAGTTCATCTTCTACGCGACCTATCTGTCGGAGAAGATCGGCTATTCCCGGTACATCACGATCTACCGGCACTTGCAGCGCAATCCGGACCGCCGCTTCCACCCGATCTTCAAGTGGTTCGAGGAGTGGTGCAACGACGAGTTCCGGCACGGCGAAGCCTTCGCCTTGCTGATGCGGGCGAACCCGCACGTCCTTCAGGGCCTCAACAAGCTCTGGGTGCGGTTCTTCCTGCTCGCCGTGTTCGCGACGATGTATGTCCGCGATCACTCTCGGCCGGCGTTCCACCGCGCCCTGGGCATCGATCCCAGCGACTACGGCATGCAGGTGTTCCGGATCTGCTCGGAGATCTCCAAGCAGGTCTTCCCGCTGACGCTCGACATCGACAACCCGCGTTTCAAGGCGGGGCTGGACCGGCTGTGCCGGCTGGCCGACGGCATTGACGCCGCCAGGCGCCAGGGCGGCGTCGCCGGCTGGGCGAAGCGCGCGGTGCTGACCGTCGGCGCGGCGGCGACGATCGGCCGTCTCTACCTGCTGCCGGTCAAGCCGAACGTGCTGCCGGCGGAAAGCCGGCTGGTGCCGGCCTGGTAGCGGGACGGCGAGCGTCCCCGAGGGGGCGGGCTGAAGGAGGCGAGGGCCGATGACGGCGGTGGGCGTTCCGGTGGCCTATGTGCTGTTCGTCTGGTGGTTCAGCACCGGCGCTATCCTGCTGCTGGTCGGCCTGCCGGCCCGCGGCCGGGCCTGGAGCTTCGCTGCCGTCAGCGCGGTCGCGACGGCGGGGCTGATCGGCCTCGCCGCCAGCCGCGACCTTCCCACGGTGGCGGGGGCGTTCTGCGCCTTTAGCAGCGCGCTCATGGTCTGGGCGTGGCACGAGGCGGGCTTCCTGCTCGGCTTCGTCACCGGCTCCCGCAGGACGGCCTGCCCGCCGGCGGCCCGGGGGCGGGCGCGGTTCGTCAGCGCGTTCAAGGCGGTCGACCATCACGAGCTGGCGATCGCCGCCACCGTGCTGGCGATCGCGGCGATCACCTGGGGGCAGCCCAACCAGGTGGGCCTGTGGACCTTCCTGGTTCTCTGGCTGATGCGGTTGAGCGCGAAGCTCAACATCTTCCTGGGCGTCGCCAAGCTGGCGGAGGAGTTCCTGCCGGAGCACCTCGCCTATCTCAAGAGCTATTTCCGCCGCGCCCCGGCGAACTGGCTGCTGCCGGTGTCGATCGTTGTGCCGTCGGTGGTGGTGGCGTGGATGGCCAGGGCCGCGGCGGCGCCCGGAGCGACCGCCTTCGACGTTGCGGGCCTGACGCTGGTGGCGAGCCTTCTGGCGCTGGCGGTGATCGAGCACCTGTTCTTCATCCTTCCGGTGCCGGATACGGCGCTCTGGCGCTGGGCGCTGCGGCCGCGGCGCGGCAGCGAGGCGGCGGTCGCGTCGGGCGCGGCGGCCGGCCGCCGCGCGGTGCCGTCGCGCCGCCCGCCCGGCGGCCGCCGGCTTGCCCGCCGGGTGATCGCCGCGGAAACCGTCGCCGCCACGACGCCGGACCGCCGCCGGGTGCCATAGGTCGACCAGGCCGCCGGGCGGGCGGTGGGGGCGACGGCCGGGATGCCGCCTCTTGCGCCCGAACCGCGGGCACCCCATCAATGCCGCAGTCCTTTGCGGAACCCGGCCCATGCACGACGTCGACACCGCGCTCCTGCGCACCTTCGTGGCGCTGGCGGAGACCTGCAGCTTCTCGCGCACGGCGGCCAAGGTCGGGCGGTCGCAGTCGGCGGTCAGCGCCCAGATCCAGAAGCTGGAAGCGCTGTTCGACTGCACCCTGTTCGACCGGGACAAGCGCAATGTCCGCCTGTCGCCCGACGGGGAGCGGCTGCTCGGCTATGCCCGGCAGATGATCCAGCTGTCCGACGCCATGCTGGAGCGCTTTCGCACGCCCGAGGTGGCGGGCGAGGTGCGGTTCGGCTCGCCCGAGGACTTCGCCACCCGCTACCTGCCCGACATCCTGGCCGCATTCTCCCAGGCGCATCCGGGCGTGCTGCTCAACGTCAACTGTGATCTGACGCTGCGGCTGATCGACGGCTACGAAGCCGGTGACTATGACCTGATCGTCATCAAGCAGGATCCCGACGACCTCTACCCCGACGCCCGGCCGCTGTGGCGCGAGCGGCTGGTCTGGGCCGGCTCCGGCCGGGAGGGCGCGCTCGACGGTCTTCCCCGGGCGCCCGGCCGTCCCCTGCCGCTGGTGCTGTCGCCGCCGCCCTGCGTCTATCGCGGTCGCGCCACCCATGCCCTGGACGATGCCGGCATCGCCTGGAAGGTCGCCTATTCCAGCCCAAGCTTCGCCGGCACGGTCGCGGCGGTGAAGGCCGGGCTGGGGGTCACCGTGCTGCCCCGGTCGATGGTTCCGGAAGGGCTGGTGGGGCACGAGCCGGGTCGCCCCGGGGATCCGGCCGGCTGGCCGCCGCTGCGGGACGCGGAGATCTGCCTGCTGCGCGGGCCGCGCCCGTCCCCGGCCGCCGAGGCGCTGGCCCGCTTCATCGAGGAGCAGGCGCCTTTTTATCGGTAAAACTGATAAGAAATATCCGATAAATTTGTTTTGCAGGATATTCCGCGTGTGCGAGAAACCGCCCGCCTGTCGGAGAGATGGACGTGGAGTCTCGCATGAGCCGCTATTCCCCCTTGGTCATCGGGGCGCTGTTCGCCGCCGCCGCGCTCGGTGCGGTCGGCGGCGTTGCCGACCCTGTCTGGCGCTTCGGTCCCTTTGCGGTCGATGAACTGACCCTGTTCCTGGCCGCGGCGGTGACGCTGGTCAGCGGCGTCGTCCACGTGTTCGCCCGCCGCTACATGGACGGCGACGCGCGGTTCGCGGGCTTCTTCAAGCGCCTGACCGGCCTGACCGGCGTGGTTCTCCTGCTGCTCGCGGCCGATCACATGCTGCTGTTTGCCGCGGCGTGGCTGGGCATGGGCTGGCTGCTGGCCGACCTGATCGGCCATGTCCGCAGCTGGCCCCAGGCGCAGGCGGCCGCGCGACTGGCCCGCGGCCGGTTCCTGATCGGCGGCGGCGCCCTGGCGCTGGCCCTGCTGCTGCTGGGGCTTGAGACGGGGGAGGCCACGATCTCCGGTGCGATCGCCGCGGTCGGAGGCGCCGATGCGGTGCCGGTGGTGGCCGCGGTCGTCCTGCTGGCCATTGCCGCGGCGATCCAGTGCGGCCTGGTGCCGTTCCACCGCTGGCTGCTCTCATCGATGACCGCGCCGACGCCGGTTTCGGCCTTCATGCACGCTGGCCTGGTCAATGCCGGCGGCATCCTGCTGGCGCGGTTCGCCCCGGTGGTGGAGGCTGTGCCGGTGGCGATGACGGCGATCTTCGTCCTCGGCGCGGTCAGCGCCCTCGCCGGCGCGGCCATGGCGCTGGTCCAGGCCGACGTGAAGCGCCAGCTCGCCTGCTCGACCACCGCGCAGATGGGCTTCATGGTCCTGCAGTGCGGCCTGGGCTTCTTCGCGGCGGCGATGGCGCATCTGGTGCTGCACGGCCTCTACAAGGCAGCGCTGTTCCTGGGCGCCGGCTCGGCCGTCGCCGCGGTCGGCGCCAAGGCGGAACCGCTGCCCGCGCCGGCCTCGAGGGGCCGGACCCTGGCACTGGGCGCGATCGGGGCCTTGGCCGGCGGTGTCGCCTTCGCGCTGGTCAGCGGCAAGGGGACGGGGGGGCTGGACGCCGGCTTGGTGCTCGTGCTGTTCGCCGCGCTGGCCGCCGCGCAGGCGGGGCCCGGGCTGATCCGGGCCCTCGGGGCCGCGCCGACCGCCTTCTTCGCCGTTCCGGCGGTGCTGGCGCTGACCGGAGGCCTCTATGGCGGGATGGTCCGCCTCGCGGAGGCAGCGCTGGCGCCGGTCCCGGGGCTGGTCGCGCCGCAGCCGCTGTCGATCGTCCATCTTCTGGTCGCGGCGGTGTTCGTCGTCGCCTGGGCGGCCGTCCTGGCCGGCGCGCATCGCAAGGCGGGGGCGCTCTATGCCCGGCTGCTGACCGCCGCCGCGCCCGCGTCCGCGACCGTCACCGAGCATCGGAGGGCCTATCATGCCTGACAAGACGCGCCTGCTGGCCCGGATCGAGAATGCCGCATCGGTGGTGACGCCGTACTGGCCGCTCGACCGCTTCATCGCCGCGAACCCGCTCCAGGGCCTGGAGGGCCTGCCGTTCGAAGCTGCCGTGGCCAAGGGGGCCGCGCTGTTCGGCGGGCGGGGCTGGCCGATGCGCGGGATGGTCGCCCGGGCCTACGCCGAAGGCCGGATCGATCCGGACGTCCTGGCCGAGGTCGCCGCCGCCCATGGTCGCGCCGACGCGCCGCAGCCGCCGGTGGCCGAGCCCGCGCCGGAAGCCGCCGCCGAGGCGCCGCCGCCGTCGCCGGCGGATCGGGTGCTGATCAAGTGGCTTGTCGCCTTCGTGGACGAGGGTCAGGCCGGCTGGCCGATGCCCGACCGGCACCTGGGCTTCTACCGGGCCTGGAAGCGGCTCGCCCGGTTCGATCCCGACATCCCGGAAGCCGTGGCGATCGCCGCCCTGCCGGACGACCCCGTCGACGCCCTTCTGGGCCTGCTGTCGCCGGTCGCCAACGAGGCGCGTGAGGGCGTGCTGACGGCGCAGTTGGCGGCCCTGCCCGGCTGGGCCGGGTACATTCGCTGGCGGGGCCAGGAGGCCGGGCATCCGTCGGCGCGGACGGCACCGATCACGCTGGCCGACTATCTGGCCGTGCGGCTGGTCCTGACCCGGCAGTTCGGCGCGGAGCCGCGGCCCGCCGCCGATCCGGCGCCGGAGGATGTCGCGCCGGACTGGCCGGACGCCGCGATCTGGCTGGAGGCCTGGGAGGAGACCTGGCGCCGTGGCCTGTCCGAGCGGCTGAGCCGGCCGCCGAAGCCGGGCCCGGCCATGCCTGAGGCGCAGCTCGTGTTCTGCATCGACGTGCGCTCCGAGGTCCTGCGCCGGCATCTGGAGGGGGTCGGTCCCTATGAGACGCTGGGTTTCGCCGGCTTCTTCGGCCTCGCCGCGGCGGTCGAGCCGTTCGGCGCCGCCCGGGGCTATGCGTCCTGTCCCGTTCTGCTGTCGCCGAAGTTCCGCGTCCCAGAGGCGCCGCCGGCGGGCGGCGAGGCGGACGGCGACCGGCACCTGGCCGGACGGCGGCGGCTGGCTGGGCTGCGCGGACTGGTTTCCGCCCTCAAGAACAGCGTTGCCGGCGCGTTCGCCTTCGTCGAGGCGTCGGGGGCCGTGTTCGGTGCGGCGATGGTCGGCCGCACGCTGGCACCGGGTGCCTTCAGGCGGGCGCTTGCGGCGGCGCGCAGCCGGGTCGTGCCGGAGGTGGCGCTGGTGCCGCAGGTCGCGCTCGAGACGTGCGGCGGCGACGGGGCCGGGCATGGTGACGGTGACGCTCACGCTCACGCCGGCGATCATGGGCACGAGCACGTCCCGGCCGGTCTGTCGGAGGCCGAGCGGGTCGAGGTGGCCGAGGTTTCGCTGCGGATCATGGGGCTGACCACCGGCTTCGCGCCGCTGGTCGTGCTGACCGGGCATGGCGGCGCCACGGTGAACAACCCGTTCGCCGCGGGCCTGGACTGCGGCGCCTGTGGCGGGCATCGGGGCGGGCCGAACGCCCGCGCCATGGCAGCGATCCTGAACGACCCCGTGGTCCGGGCGCGGCTGGCCGCCCGTGGGCTGACGATCCCGGCGGAGACCCTGTTCCTGGCGGCGGAGCACAACACGACCACGGATGCGGTCACGGTGTTCGAGCCGGCGGAGGGCATCGGCGCCCTGGGGGGGCGGTTGGCCCGGCTGCGCCGGCACCTTGCCGCCGCCCAGGCCGCCGCGGCGGCGGAGCGTACGCGCCGGCTGCCGGGGGCGGGGGGCGACCTCGCCGGGCCGGCGGCGGTCGCGGCGGTCGAGACTCGGGCCGCGGACTGGGCCCAGGTGCGGCCCGAATGGGCGCTGGCGCGCAATGCCGGGTTCATCGTCGGCCACCGGTCGCTGACCCGGGAGATCGACCTCGACGGTCGCTGTTTCCTGCACAGCTACGATTGGCGCGCCGACGAGGACGGGACGTTCCTGGAGGTGATCCTGACCGCCCCCATGGTGGTGGCCGAGTGGATCAACACCCAGTATTTCTTCTCGACCGTCGACAACGCGGTCTACGGCGCCGGATCGAAGATCACCCACACCGTCGTCGGCGGCGTCGGCGTGATGCAGGGCAACGGCAGCGACCTGATGACCGGCCTGCCGCTGCAGTCGGTGATGAGCGCGGACGGCACGCCCTATCATGAGCCGCTGCGGCTGATGACCGTGGTGCAGGCCCCGGTCGACCGGATCGAGGACGTGATCGGGCGCAACGCCATCCTCCAGACCCTGTTCGGCAACGGCTGGGTGGCGCTGATGGCGGTCGATCCGGAGACCGGCCGCCAGCTCCGGCGCGATCGGTCCGGCCAATGGCGGCCGATCGGCGAGACGCGTCCGGCGGCGCCGCGGGTGCCGGTGGCGACGGCGGGTGGCACCGATGGAACGGCCGAGATCGGCCACGTGACGGAGGAGGTGACGGCATGACGCCGGGGGACGACGAACTGGTTTTCCACGACCTCAAGAAGATCGAGATCATCGTCAAGGGCGACCGTCAGGCGTTCGTGTCGGATCTTCTCGATCGGTCGGGGACGACGGGCTATACCCTGATCCGGAACATTGCCGGAATGGGGCATCACGGCTTCCAGGAGGGCCGGCTGCTGTTCAATGACCGCGCCAGCCTGGTGATGTTTTTGGCGGTGGCGACGGACGATGCGATCCGAAAGATCGCGTCGGGCCTGAAGCCGCTCCTGGAGAAGAACTCCGGCGTCATGTTCGTCAGCGACACCAAGGTGGTGCGGCTGGAGCATTTCGTCCGCGAGGGTGCCGACATCGAGGGCGAGGACGCCTGAACCACAGGTGTCAGAGGCATGCCTCGCCGGGCGGGGAGCCTCGCGCGTCTGTCAGCCGGTGGTGCGAAAAAAAAGTCGCCGCCCCGAGCGATCGGGGCGGCGGTTTCGGTCCGGGGGGAGGGACCCGGAAGGGCCGGGCGCTGTGCCCGGGCGGACGGCTACTGCGTCGTCGCCGCCTGCTGGTCCGATCCCTGCTGGTCCGGCCCCGGGGCCAACAGCCCAGGGAAGTCGTCCACCATGTTCGTGCCGAACAGCGGCTTGTAGATGCCGTTGTGGCAGGTGGCGCAGTTGGCCTTGGGCGCATCGCCCAGCGGGCCCAGCCGGTAGTCCGGATAGGTGGACTGCAGCGGGATCAGGTACTCGTTGTTCAGCTCCCGCACCATGCGGATGCCGTACCACGACGTGGCGCGCGCCGGCGGGCTCTCTTCCCAGCTCGAGAAGGCGCGGGTGTTGTGGCAGTAGGTGCAGTTGATGCCGAGCGAATCCGACATGTGGATCATCAGGCTGTAGGTCCACTCGGTCTGCTTGATCGACCGATTGTTGCCGGTGGGCAGGGCCGTGTCGCCGATCACCCGGATGTCGTTGTCATCGACCAGGAAGGCGGTGAACGGATCCATCGGCAGCGAGGCATAGGTGATCTCCGGCGCGGCGATGTTCTGCCCCGCCAGATCGCCGGCCATCGCCACTTCCCGTTCGGCCAGGGGATTGCTGAACCAGATGTTGGCAGGCACCGGCTGACCTTCGTGGCAGGTGTAGCAGGTGACGCCCGCCGGCGCGACGTGGGTCTCCCAGTCGGCGTTGATGGTCATGGTCATCTGGAACATCCGCCGGGAGACGACCTTGGTATAGATGTCGTCGGCGGCGAAGTTGCCGGAGTCCCCGTGGCAATAGGCGCAGCCCTGCTCGGGAGACACCCATTCGGTGATCGAGGCCATCAGCCGGTCGAACTGCGCGGCCGGCAGATGGCCGAGGACGGGCACGTTCTCGTAGACCTCGGAGGCCAAGGGACCTTCCTGCGTCCCTTCCAGCGGCCACGGCGGCTCGGGCACGTTCAGGCTCGCCAACTGCGCCTCGATCGTGTTGGCGTTGAGCGTCTGGACCATGCCCGTGCCGGAAAAGCCGGTCTGGACCGAAGTCGTCGACAGCGGCAGGGCGAGCACCGCGAGGACCACCAGCGCGGCCGTGACGGTCAGCCCGAGCCACTTCACGAAGGGCGGGATCGGGGGGATCATTGGGCACCTCCTGACAGCAGGGCCGGATCCTCGGTCACCGACGGATAGACCTGCGGGTAGCTGGGCGCGAAGTCATGCTTGACCGCCCACAGGTACCAGTTGTCGACCACGGTGCCGGTCAGAAGGATGCCGATACCGCCGGTCAGGGTCGTCAGGACCGCGAACCACCAGGCCCACCGATGGATGGATTCCATGGTGGCATTGAAGCCCATCGTCCAGCGCCAGAACAGCCCTGCGCGTTCTGACGCGGTGCCGCGATCGACGATCTGGTCGATCTCGCGGTCGCCGCCGAGCCGGCTGACCGCCAGGATCGTCGCGCCGTGCATCGCGAACAGCAGCGTCGAACCGTAGAGGAAGACGATCGAGAGGGCATGGAAGGGATTGTAGAAAAGGTTGCCGTAGCGGATCGAGAAGGCCGCGGTCCAGTCCAGGTGCGGGAAGATGCCGAACGGCACCGCCTCGCCCCAGCTGCCCATAAGGATCGGCCGAATGAAACCCAGCACCAGGTAGAGCCAGATCGCCGAAGCGAACGCCCAGGCGACGTGGGTGCCCATGCCGAGCGCGATCGCTCGGCGATAGGTGCGGACCCACCACAGAATGATTGCCATGGTCAGGAAGAAGCCCGCCATCAACCACCAGCCGCCTTCGGCAAGCGGCGGCATCAGCGTGAGGCCATAGGCGGGCGGCGGCGGCTCCAGGGCCAGCCAGGGCAGCTGGCGCAGGAATTCCAGGATGTTCCAGTCCACCGACGCCAGCATGTTGAGGCCGATGATCTCGATCGCGACGAAGCCGCAGATCAGCGACGCCAGACCGTACCAGCCGAGATAGATCGGCCCGATCTGGGCATTGCCGATGCGTCCGAACAGGTGCGAGTGCCGCACCTTGCCGACGCGGTCGTAGAGACCGTCGGGCAGGGCCGGGGCTTCCTCGCCGCCGGCGGCCCGCACCTGGATTTGGGTGAAGATGTTCTGATATGTGGCCATCGGTCGACGCTCCCCGCTAGCTCCAGATCGGCAGGTTGAGCCACCAGCCCCACCATTCCGGCCATCCGCGGGTCCAGAACGGACCGCTGATGATGATGCAGATCGCGCTCCAGAACCCGGCGTTCAGCGCCAGGAGCAGCCCCAGGCGATGGATGCCGAGGGTTCCGATCGAGTAGCCGATGAAGTCGCGGAAGAACGTGTCTTCGTGCTCCGGCGACTTGACAGGCTCCCCCTTGCGGGGATTGACCGCGGAGAGGATCAGCGACCCGTGCAGCGCCAGGGCGAACGTCGTCGTGAAGAAGAACGTCACCGCCAGCATATGTGCCGGGTTGTAATGGAAGTGGAGGTATTGGTAGCCGACGTTCGACACCCAGTCGAGGTGGCTGAAGATGCCGTAGGGGAAACCGTGCCCCCAGGCCCCCAGCAGGACCGGGCGGATCACCACCAGCGAGATGTAGGCGAAGATCGCAAAGCTGAACGCCACGGGAACGTGCAGTCCCATGCCGAGCTTTCGGGCGATTTCCGCCTGCCTCAGCGCCCAGGAGACGAAGGCGCCAATCGCGCAGATCGTGATCAGCTGCCACAGCCCGCCCTCCTTCAGGGGAGCGAAGCTGAGGCCGTATTCCAGCGGCGGCGGCTCGATGTTGATGAGCCACGGATTCCAGGTCGGCCCCAGCGCCGCGCCCCACAGGATCAGCGCGGTACCGATGACCGTGAAGAAGATCGTCGTAACGCCGAAGAACCCCACATAGAACGGACCCACCCAGAAATCGAACAGATCCCCTCCGACGAGAGTTCCTCCGCGTACGCGATACTTCCTTTCGAAACTGAGCATGGCCATGGGCGAATTCTCCGGTCGTCAGCCCGTTTTGGTCGGTGGCCTCCGGCGGAGGCCGCCGAGGCGGCGGCGAAGGGGAGCGGTCGGAAGGATCCGCCCCGTCTCCACCGCCGCCGGGGTGGCCGTGATCCAGCCTTGCGTCAGCCGTCGTTGCCGGGCATCGGCGACATCTGCTGGGCCGCGGCGCCGGCGTTCGACGGGCCTTCCAGCCAGTTGAACCGGTCCGTGCTGAGCAGGATGAAATGGATCACGATCGCGAGGACGAACAGGAAGGTGAACAGCGCCACCAGCGTCCTGCGCGGGTCGAAAAGAAGCCAGACTTTCCACATGTTGTCGTCCTCCTAGACCAGCAGGGTCATCGCCTGCTGGGCCATCGTCGTGGCGTCCAGCATCGCGCTCTGATAGCCGCCGGGGCCCGGAAGCCACGGCCGCCACATCCACGCGAGGATGTGCGCCACCACCGCGATCCCGACGAAAATCAGGAAACTGCGGATGAAAATGTCGTGGAACTCCTTGGCCTCGCTGTCGGTGAGGCCGGACAAGGAGCCTTTCGTGTTGTCAGCCATACGGGCTGCACTCCTTTCCTCGGGCCTTTCGGCCGCCGCCGCGCCCATCCCGCGCGGCTGGGATCGTCGGGGCAGTCAGGCCCCGACTTTGGTACCCGCTCGGCCGAAGCCGGCGGATCTCGTGGCCCCGCTCAGCCCATGAAGACGAACGGGACGATCATTCCGGCTGCCGCCCGGGCCTCGCCGAACGGCGTGCGGCGCATCTCGCGCACCGCCGGATAGGGGTGCCATCGCCGCGGCAGCAGCCGCGCCGCCAGGAAGACCGGCAGCAAGATCAGAAAGGTCACGGCGAAGTAGATCTGGTATTCCAGCGTCGCCGACCGCGAGCGGCCGGGCCGGAATGCGTCGGATCGGGTCACGTCGACCATGTCTGCCTCCGGGGATGGCACGGGCCGCGAAGGCGCCGGGATGGCGCCGCGGCCGGAGAAGGGAAGCCGGCCGTCGCCGACGCCGGGGTCGGGCAACGGCCGGCAGCCAGGTGGGGGAACCCGGCTATTGCGTCGAGTCTTGGGACGGGGCGGGCGCCGGGGCGGGGTCGGGTCATGCCGGCTGCCCCTGCGAGTGGGCCGCCGTCGCCAGCACGCGCGCCGCCGTCACCCGGTCCTCGCCATGCTTGCGCGCCGCGCCCTCGGCCGCGTCGCGCAGCCGCTTGGCGGCGGAGATCCGGGTCAGGACGGGGTAGGCCTCGACCAGCTCGTCGAACTCGCGCCGGGCGTCGTCGTCCCAGGGCAGCTCCGAATGCCGGCGGGTCGGGGTGGCGTCGACCGCGTCCATCTCCGTACCGAGCGGCAGGATGTGGAACAGCGCGTCGAACAGCGCATTGCAGACCTCCTGGATCAGGTAGGTCGCGCCCGCGTAGCCCATGAACGGGGTGCCGGTGTGCCGGCGGATGATCGCGCCGGGGAAGGAGGCCGGGATGTACATCGCCCGCGCCCCGATCTCCGACAGGTACATGCGCTCGTTGTAGCTGCCGAACATCACCAGCGGCGTCTTCTCCCGCACTGCCTGGCGCACCGCGGCGTTGTCCGGCTTGCGGCCGGCGGAGCGCGCGAACGAGAAGGTGCAGGGCAGGCCCATCTCCTCTTCCAGGAAATGGCGCACGCCGCGGGCATAGGTCTCGTTGGCGACGATCGCGAAGCTCGCCGTGCCGAAGAAGTCCTGGGTGACCGAGCGCCACAGGTCCCAGATCGGCTTGATCGTCGTGTGCTTCTCGCGCTCGATGAACGGCTCCGGGTCCAGGCCCAGAAGCTCGCCCAGCGTCCGCAGGAACTTGGTGGTCGAATGCAGCCCGATCGGCGCCTGCAGGTACGGCCGTTCCAGAGCCTCGCAGAGCAGGCGGCCGAACTCCCGGTACAGGCAGACATTGACCTCGGCATCGGCCAGCCTCGCCACGTCGGCCAGATGGCTGCCGAGCGGGAAGGCCATGTTGACCTCGGCCCCGATGCCTTCGACCAGCCGGCGGATCTCCGCCAGGTCGGACGGCGTGTTGAAGGTGCCGTAGATCGGGCCGATGATGTTGACCTTCGGCCGTGCGCCGTCCTTGCGCGGCTTCGGCGCCGGCACCGTGCCCTTCTTGGGGCCGTATTGCTGCCACAGCCACAGCATGGCGCGGTTGGCGCTCTGCCACTGGTCCTCGTCGATGGTGCGCGGCAGGAAGCGCTGGATCGAGGTGCCCTCCGGCGTGACGCCGCCGCCGATCATCTCGGCGATCGAGCCGGTCACGACCACGCTGGGCAGGTCGGACTGCAGCACCTCGTGGGCGCGCTTCATCGCGCCCTCGGTGCCCTTCTGGCCCAGCTCTTCTTCGGCGAGGCCGGTCACCACGATCGGCAGCTCGTGCGGCGGCAGGGCGTCGGTGTAGTGCAGCACCGAGGTGACGGGCAGGTTCTCGCAGCCCACCGGGCCGTCGATGATCACCTGCAATCCCTTGATTGCGGTGAAGACGTAGACGGAGCCCCAGTAGCCCCCGGCGCGGTCGTGATCGAGCACGAGCATCGGCGTCAGCTCCCCATCGGCTTGTGGCTGGGGTCGCCGGCCTTGACCTTGGCCGCGTACTTCTTGCGGAAGGCGGGCCGGTCCTCCGGCACGTCTTCCCACACCCCGGCCGCGTGGCCGGTGCCGACGCCGTCGAAGAAGGCCTTCATCGCATCGAACCGGCGCTTGTTGCCGAGCGCGGCGTTGACCACCTGGGCCAGCGAGCCGGCCCCGGCCGGCCCCATCAGCGGCCGGGCGGAGATCAGGTTGGTGAAGTAAAGGCCGGGAATCGCCAGTTCCTTCGCCTTCTGCACCACCGGAGTCGTGCCGATGGCGAGGTCCGGCCGGTATTCCTCCATCGCCGCCAGGTCCTGCTCCAGCGAGGCGCGGAAGCGCACGTCGACGCCATGCGCCTCCAGCCATTCGCGGTCGGGATCCGACCAGCGGGTCTTCGGACACGCGGTGCCGACGTAGCGCACCTCCGCCCCGCTCTCGATCAGGAGCCGGGCGACCAGCAGTTCGGAGCCTTCGTAGCCGGACAGCGTGATGCGGCCCTTGATCGGCTTGGCGGAAAGCGCCGCGTCGATCGCCGGCAGGAAGCGGTTTTTGGCGGCGTCGATCCGATCGCGCGCCACGCCGCAGGTGTCGCCGATCCGGTCGAGCCAGGCGGCGGTGCCGTCGCGTCCGACCGGTGCCGAGCCGACGATCGGCCGGCCGCTCGCCTCGAACTCGCGGAACGAGGCGGTATAAAAGGGATGGATCGCGGCGACCGCGGCGCAGTCGAGCGCGGCGTAGAGCTCGCGCCACTCGCGGGTCGGCACCACCGGGCCGGCGGCCAGGCCCATCGGCTCCAGCATCATGCCGATGCCGACCGGGTCGGCCGGGAACATCTCGCCGACCAGCGTCACCGTCGGCCGGTCGCTGGGCCCCCCGCGGGGCGCGGCGACCGGACCCTGCTCGGCCTCCAGCCGGGCATAGTTCAGCATCGCCCCGGCCAGCACGTCCTTCGCCTCGGCATGGGTCGGCACGCCGAAGCCCGGCACGTCGATGCCGATGATCCGGACGCCGTTGATGTCCTTGGGCAGGAGGCGGAGCGGCACGCCCGACGCGGTCGGCACGCAGAGATTGGTGACCACGACGGCGTCGTACTTCTCCGGGTCCGCAAGCTCGTGGACGGCATCGCGGATGTCCTCGAACAGCTTGCCGGTGACCAGCGTCTCGGAATTGAACGGCACGTAGCCGACGGTCCGCCGGGCACCGTAGAAATGCGAGGTGAAGGTCAGGCCGTAGACACAGCAGGCCGACCCCGAGAGCACCGTCGCGGTGCGCCGCATGCGCAGGCCGACGCGCAAGGACCCGAAGGCCGGGCACATGCTCTGCGGCTGGTCGTGCGGACCGGTCGGATAGTCCTTGGCGTACTGCTCCAGGACCTCGCTCTTGCCGGCCGCCTTGGCGGCGGCGCGCAGTTGGTCCTTGCCGGCATGGCAGCCGAGGCCGTCGACGCCCGCTTCCGGCGCCGGGCCCGCGCCGTCGGGCGCCGGCGCGCTGGCCGGTGCCTCGGCGTCGGGAGCGGCGGCACCGGCGCGGCGGCCGTCGTCGGGCGCACGGGTCGGGCCGGTCGGGCTGAGGGGGAAGGGGCGGGTCATGGCGTGGGTTCTCCCGGCGCTCAGACCGTGTCGTAGATGACTTCGAGGGACGGCTTCTCGAGGCTCGAGCTGCCGCACATGTCCTCCATCGTGGCCGGCTGCAGCACCACGTTGCGGCCGACCTCCTCGCTCTTGAACAGGCCGAGCAGGCCGTCCTGGTCGAGCGGGGTCGGATGCAGCGGCGGCGCGCCGACGACGTTGGACGCCAGTTCCTCGAACAGCGGACCCCAGCGCCCGTCGGGCTTGCCGATGATCTGGTAGTTCGCGCTCTTGCGCCGGATGTCCTCGTCGGCGGGGATCGAAGCCAGGATCGGGATGCCGACCGTCTCGGCGAACGCGGCCGCCTCGCCGGTCCCGTCGTCCTTGTTCACCACCATGCCGGCGACGCCGACATTGCCGCCCAGCTTGCGGAAGTACTGCACCGCCGAGCAGACGTTGTTGGCGACGTAGAGTGACTGCAGGTCGTTCGAGCCGACCACGATCACCTTCTGGCACATGTCGCGGGCGATCGGCAGGCCAAAGCCGCCGCACACCACGTCGCCCAGGAAGTCGAGCAGGACGTAGTCGAAGCCCCAGTCGTGGAAGCCCAGCTTCTCGAGCAGCTCGAAGCCGTGGATGATGCCGCGGCCGCCGCAGCCCCGTCCAACCTCCGGACCGCCCAGCTCCATGGCGAACACGCCGTCGCGCTTGAAGCAGACATCGCCGATCGAGACCTCCTCGCCGGCCAGCTTCTTCTTCGACGAGGTTTCGATGATGGTCGGGCAGGCGCGGCCACCGAACAGCAGCGACGTGGTATCGCTCTTCGGATCGCAGCCGATCAGCAGGACCTTCTTGCCCTGCTGGGCCATCATGTAGCTGAGGTTGGCCAGGGTGAACGACTTGCCGATGCCGCCCTTGCCGTAGATCGCGACGATCTGGGTTTCCTTCGTGGCCGGCGCGGTATGCACCGGGTCCGGCTCGACGGCGGCTTCCCGCCGCAGGCTTTCGGTCTGCTGGTCGAGCGTGGGGGCGTCGGTGCCGTCGGGGGCAGTCATCGGCAGTCCCTCCAGTCCAGGATCATCTTCAGGCAGGCCGGATCGCCGAAGGCGGTGCGGTAGGCATCCGCCGCGTCGGCCGCTGCGGCGCGGTGGGTGATCAGGCCGCCGAGCGACAGGCGGCCCGCGTCGATCAGCCGGCGCACGCCGGCCAGGTCGTCCGGCCGCCATTCCGCGGCGATGCGCAGGCGCGCCTCGCGCATGAAGGCCGGTGGGAAGGCGAAGCTGAGCGGGTCGGTGTAGAAGCCCGCGAGCACGATCTCGCCGCCCGGGTCGAGCCGGGCGATCAGCGTGTCCAGGATCTTCGGGTCGCCGGACACGTCGCAGATTCGGCGATAGTCGCGGCGCGGGTCGTCGTCGGGCGCCACCACCGCATAGCCCTCGGCGCCGCCGGCGCGGGTGGGATCGCGCTCCCACACGGTGGGCGGCGCGGTACCGAGCGCCACGGCGATGCGCGCGATCAGCCGGCCCAGGACGCCGTGGCCGACGATCAGGTCGGGCTGGGCCGCCGGATCGCCGCCGGTGACGTGCATCGCGGTCGCGGCGAGCGCCAGCAGCACCGCCTCCTCCGCCAGGGCGTCCCCGATCGGCGTCACCTTCGCGCCGGACACTACGACGCGGGAGGCGGCGCCGCCGAACAGTCCACGGACATCGCCATAGCACCGCGCGCCGGGGACGAAGACCCGTTCGCCCGGCGCCACGCGGGCGGCCGGTCCTGCGGCGACCACCCGGCCGACCGACTCGTAGCCCGGGACCAGCGGATAGCCCATCCCGGGGAAGGACGGCATGCGGCCGGACCAGAGCAGACGCTCCGTCCCGGTGCTGATTCCGCTCCATTCCATGTCCACGACGACGTCGGGATCGCCGGGCGGCGTCAGCGGCAGGCGGCTCAGCGCCAGCCGCTCGGGTTCCTGCAATACGACAGCGAGGGTATCCATCTCGGGCCTCCCACCCGTTCGGCGAGTGTCTATCGACCTCGACCGCCTAAGTGTCAGCCTAGCTAGACTGTCGTGCGTGTCAACATGAATTGACATATCAATGCCCAAAGATTGATCAGGCTCAACCGCCGGGCGCGAACGGCGGCTTTCTCCGGCTTTTCGCCGCCGAGGAGAGGGCGACGGGCCGCCGCCGGTGCATCAGGGACGGGCGATCAGGACCCGGGCCAGCATCGGCCGGCGGGTCGCGACGGTGCGGAGTCGTGCGAATCCGGCGCGGCGCAGCAGGTCCGCCAGCTCGGCCGCGGTCCGCGGCCGGCCGGAGCCCATCGCCAGCAGGTAGAAGCCGAAATAGGCGTCCCCGGACGGTTGCGCGTCGGCGGTGCCGGCCATCGGCTCGGCCAGCAGCAGCGTGCCGTCCGCTGGCAGGGCGCGACGCACGGCCTGGAGGATCGCCAGCGCACGGTCGTCGTCGTGGTCGTGGACGATCCGGACCAGGGTGATCAGATCGGCCCCTTCGGGCAGCGGATCGTCGAAGACGCTGCCGCCCACGACCTGCACCCGGTCGCCCAGTCCGGCCACCGCCAGGGCGGTTTCGGCGCGGGCGGCGACGCCGGGCAGGTCGAACAGCGTCAGCGCCAGGCGGGGGGCGGCCGCGGCCACGGCGGTCAGGAAGGCTCCTTCGCCACCGCCCACGTCCAGCAACCGCCGGTGCCGCCGGACGGGATAGGCGGCGAGCACCTCCTCGGCGATCATCGGCTGGGTGGCGGCCATCAGGCGGGAATAGGCGGCGACCGACTCGGTCGGGGCGGCGGCCGGGTCGGGCGACCGGGCATAGGCCCAGAACCGCTGCAGGCGGGTCTCGCCGACCTCGCCCCGCAGCAGCGCGACCGGATCCTGCAAGTCCTCGTAGAGCAGGGCATGGTGGCGGATCATCTCCATAACGCCCGGGTTGGCGAGCAGCGCTGCGCCGTGGGGGCCCAGCCCCCAGGCCGTTTCCCGGGCCGGGCCGCTGGCCGGGCCCCTGGTCCTTCCGCGGGCCTGGGCCAGGCCCAGCGACGCCGCGGCGGCCACCAGCCGGCGCGCCGCCTCCTCCGAAAGGCCGGTCCGCCGGCCGATCTCCGCCGTGGTCAGCGGTCCGTCGGCCAGGATCGCGAAGAGGTCCAGCCGGACCGCCGCCTGCAGCACCTGGGAATAGACGAAGCCGGCGGTCAGGTCGAACAGCGCACGGGCCCGTCGCCGCGCGATCGGCCGGGTGAGGGGGAAGGCGGTGGCCCGCCGCTGGAAGGTCGGGTCGGCGAGCAGCCGGTCGCGCAGTGCGTACCACCGGTCGATCAATCGCATCGCCGTTCTCCGGTCGCCGGTCCGGCGGGGCGTCGCGGATCCGGCGGCGGCATCCATGGCGGGGCGGACCGGCCGATCAGGCGGCGGTGGACGCCAGGCTCTTCGGCACCAGCCGTTTCGCCTGAAGCAGGACCAGGTCCTTCAGCATGCCGGCGCCCGGGCAGGCAGGAATCGAGTCGACCGCATCGTCCAGGAAGCGGTAGAGCCGCTCCACCGCGCCGTCGACGCCGTGCTCCGCAACCGCGCTCGGCCGGGCCAGAGCCGCATCGCGGCCGACCGGCTTGCCCAGCTCCTCGGTGTCGGCGACGGCGTCGCGCAGGTCGTCGGCCACCTGATAGGCCTCGCCCAGCCTGTCGCCCAGCCGGTGCCAGGGCAGCGGGTCGGCGCCCGCGGCGGTCGCGCCGGCCATGGTGGCGGCGACGAACAGGGCGCCGGTCTTGGCGCGCTGGTAGTCCTCCAGCACCGCGTACGGCTCGCTCTCCCAGGCCTGCCCGGCGACCAGCCCGGTCGGAGCGCCGGCGGCGCGGCCCAGGAGGCCGACCAGCGGCCCCAGGCGGTCCGGCCGCTCCATGCCGGCCAGCGCCAGGGTCTCGAACGCGAGCACGATCAGTCCGTCGCCGACCAGGACGGCCAGTGGCTCGCCATATTCGGCATGCACGCTGGGCTGGCCGCGCCGGATCGAGGCGTCGTCGAAACAGGGCAGGTCGTCATGGACCAGGGACGCGCAGTGCAGCAGCTCGATCGAGGCGGCGGCGGCGGCGCTCAGCCCCGGGGCGTCGTTGCCGCAGGCGGCGGCGACGGCGAGGCAGAGCTGCGGGCGGACCCGGGCACCGCCGGGGAACACCGCGTGGTGCAGGGCCGCCGCCAGACGGGGGGGCGCGGGCGGGGCCGCGGCCCGGGCGACGGCCGCCTCCAGCGTCCGTTCGATCCGGCTGAGGGCGTCGCGCTTGAGCGCATCCATGGGCGAGCCTCCCGCGCGACGGCGACGGTGGACCGGACCGGTCGGCGTCGTTCGTCACGAACAGTTGTCACTCAAAAGTGTCAATTAGACTGGACACATGCTAGCCTGCTGTCAACGCAATTTTGGCGCTTGCCGGCGGGCGGGCGGGGGCTGCGGAGGACGGCATGCGCGTGGTGGTGATCGGAGCCGGGATGGGGGGCCTGGCCGCGGCGATCGACCTGGCGCGCCAGGGGGCCGAGGTCACCGTGGTCGAGCGGGCCGCGGCGCCCGGCGGCAAGATGCGCGAGGTGACGGTCGGCGGCGCGCCGATCGACTCGGGCCCGACCGTGTTCACCCTGCGCTGGGTGTTCGACCGGCTGTTCGAGGAGGCCGGCTCCTCGCTCGAGGCCGAACTGTCGGTCGACAGGGCGGGCCTCCTGGCCCGCCATGCCTGGAGCGCCGACGAACGCCTCGACCTGCATGCCGACATCGACCGCTCGGCCGAGGCGATCGGCGATTTTGCCGGCGCTGCGGAGGCCCGGCGGTTCCGCCTGTTCTGCACCCGGGCACGGGAGATCTACGCGACCCTGGAGGCGCCGTTCATGAGCGCCCAGCGGCCCAACCCGGTCGAACTGGTGCGCCGGGCGGGGCTGGGCGGGATCGGCGGGCTCTCCCGGATCAAGCCGTTCGCGACCCTGTGGCAGGCGCTCGGCGGCTATTTCCACGACCCGCGGCTGCGCCAGCTGTTCGGCCGCTATGCCACCTATACCGGCTCGAACCCGTTCGAGGCGCCGGCGACGCTGATGCTGATCGCGCATGTGGAGCAGGACGGCGTCTGGTATGTCCGCGGCGGGATGCACCGGATCGCCCGGGCGATGGCCGGCATCGCCGGGCGCCACGGCGCCGCGTTCCGCTACGGCGCCGAGGCGGCCGAGATCGCCGTCGGCCGCGCAGGCGTGGAGGCGGTGGTGCTGGCGGGCGGCGAGCGGCTGCCGGCGGAGGCGGTGGTCTGCAATGCCGACGTGGCGGCGGTGGCGACCGGACGGTTCGGCGCGGCGGCGGCCCGCGGCGTCGGCGCCGCCGGGCCGGAGCGGCGGTCGCTGTCGGCGGTGACCTGGTCGATGCAGGCCCGGCCGGAGGGGTTTCCGCTGGTCCGGCACACGGTGTTCTTCAGCCGCGACTACCGGGCGGAGTTCGACGACATCTTCAAGCGGCGGCAGCTCCCCCGGGAGCCGACCGTCTATGTCTGCGCCCAGGACCGCGGGGACGACCCGGTCCTCGGGCCCGCCGCCGCGCCGGACGGGGCGGAGCGGCTGTTCTGCCTGGTCAATGCGCCCCCCACGGGCGACCGCCAGCCCTTCGACGACGAGGAGATCGCGCAATGCCAGGAGCGGGCCTTCGGCCTCCTGAACCGCTGCGGCCTGAGGCCGAACCCCGACCCGGCGGCGATGGTGGCGACCACGCCACGGGATTTCGAGCGGCTGTTCCCGGCGACCGGCGGGGCGCTCTACGGCCAGGCGTCGCACGGCTGGAAGGCGAGCTTCGATCGGCCGGGGGCACGGACCCGAATCCCGGGGCTCTATCTGGCGGGGGGCAGCGTGCATCCGGGGGCAGGGGTGCCGATGGCGACCCTCTCGGGCCGGCTGGCGGCGGACTGCCTGTTGACGGACCGCGCTTCGACGCACCGGTTCCTCCGGGCGGCTACGCCTGGTGGTATGTCGACGCGCTGAGCGACGACGGCCGCCACGGCCTGACCGTCATCGCCTTCGTCGGCAGCGTCTTCTCGCCCTACTACGCCTGGTCCGGCCGCGGCGACCCGCTGAACCACTGCGCCGTCAACGTGGCGCTCTACGGCCCGCGCGGTCGCTGGGCGATGACCGAGCGGGGCCGCGGCGCCGTCGGCCGCTCCGCGAGCCGGTTTGCCGTCGGCCCCAGTTCCCTGGACTGGGACGGGCAGGCGCTGACGATCCGGGTCGACGAGATCGCGGTTCCGCTGCCGGCGCGGCTGCGCGGCACGATCCGGCTGGAGCCGACCGTGCGCACGGCGCGCAGCTTCGCGCTCGACGCCGGGGGCCGCCACCACTGGTGGCCGATCGCTCCGGCGGGGCGCGTGTCCGTGCGGATGGAAAGGCCGGACCTCGCCTGGGACGGCACCGGCTACTTTGACACCAACCGAGGCGCCGAATCGCTGGAGGCGGGATTCGCCGATTGGACCTGGTCGCGGGCGCTCCTGCCGGCGGACCGGGGCCGCGACCCGGGGGCGGCGATCCTCTACGAGGCGCGGCGGCGCGACGGCAGCGACCTCGCACTCGCGCTCCGGGTCGACCGGTCGGGCAGGATCGACGCATTCGATCCGCCACCGCCGGCGGTCTTGCCCGGCACCTTCTGGCGGGTGCCCCGCACGACGCGGTCGATTGGTGCTGCCCGGGTGGTCGAGACCCTGGAGGATGCGCCGTTCTATGCCCGCTCGGTGGTCGAGCAGCGGCTCTTCGGCCAGACGGTCGCGGCGGTGCACGAGAGCCTGTCGCTCGACCGGTTCGCCACGCGCTGGGTCAAGCTGCTGCTGCCCTTCCGCATGCCGCGGCGGGGGTAGGTCGACGCCGCTGGACGCGTAGTCCCGCGCGACAAGATGGATAATCCGCGCATGCAGAAAGTTGAAGCTCCATCACGAAGTAGTATATTGGACAGGGCTCGAAGTCGCAGACCTCATCGGCATACCAGCAGGTCTTAAGCGTCGGCAACAGACTGTCGGGGATCGGCATTGTCAATCCAAGCTACTGACATAGGCTAATCACTCCAGCTTCTATGTTTATGGACACTTTCGTTTCACAAATCCGGAAATAAAATTTCAATGTCAAGTAATAAAAGGCTCAAATCAGAGAAGCATCATTGGTGGCCACGGACTCTTTCAGAATTCTGGGCAGATAGCGAAGGCGGCGTTAATCGACTTTCGCCCAATGGTGATGAAATTAAGTCTATACCAAGCCAATTTGGCGCCATCAATAACGCTCATCACATCAGAATTGGAGACAATAAATCTGATTCACCGTGGGATGAAACATTTGAAATGGCATTCGGCAGTGCGGACAATTCTATCCGTAGCGTTGTAGGCTGGGTAAAATCACATATTTCATCTAAGACTTTAACGTCTTTGCCTTTGGAGGATCGGATTTCTCCAATCGAGGCCACAGACGCTCAATTCAATTCATGCATTGAGATCGCTATATCGCTTGTTGTTCGGAGTCCGCGATTCCGTGCATCAATAAAACGAAATGTGGGACAGTTTCTAATGTGGGGTGGAGGAGTTGACTATGAGGTTAAAGACTCTCTAATTGCTATCAATCAACGCCACTGTCAGAAGCGCTTTTTCGATCAGATGTCGAGTTTGGGGAAGATTGCGATACTCGTCTCAAGCGAACGAGAATTCATATTTGGCGATGGCTTCTTCCATAACTTCACCTCGTCGACTGATGCTCCGATTCGTGCAAAAATTATCGTACCACTAACTCCAAGGATCAGCCTATTCTACGTTAGGCCCCAATCATATTTTCCAGAGCCGCGCGTCTCCAGAATTGAATTGGTAGACAATGAAGTGAAATTTTTAAATGATACGGTCCAAATATATTCTGAAAGTCAGATCTTCTACAGGAATGATAGGCCAGATCTTCTAGATGGTTTCAAGCAAGAGAGATTCTTGGAGTATGTAGACAATACGCATCCGATAATTGAGAGAATGGAGAAAATTATAGTCCAGGCCAGATTTTAATTGAATCCGAGTATTGTAATTAAATCTCTCGAATCAAAGTATATTATCCAAAAATGAGAATATTGCTGTAAAATTGGTTCTAGGTGCTATACCTGAATGATCCGCGATTGCAGTGTTCCAGAGTTCGCGGGAACCGCGTTAGGGGTCTTTCTCCTTGTCCGCGGCCTCGCGGGCATCCTTCTCGCGTTCGCGCTTGAGCGAGACCAGTTGCCAGATGCCGAAGCCGAACACCAGGCCGAGCACCAGCAGGATCTCCAGCAGGATCAGGGTGCCGCCGCTCATGATGCCTCCCGTTGAACGATCGCGGTGCGGATTGGATTGCCGCGGGGTGTTCGCCGACTATGTTCGACCGTAGCAGAAATCGGGGTGGTCCGCTCGACGGCGGGTCGCCGAGCCGAAAGAAGAGGGAGAGGAGCAGACATGTCGCGTTTGATTGCGGGCGCCGTGGTCGGTGCCATCGGGCTGATCGGGCTGTTCGTCGCCGCTCGCGCCGGATCGGGAGAACCGGGCTATGGCCTCGGCATGCTGATCGCCGTCGGCGCGCTGGTCGTCCTGTTCATCCTGCTCAAGGGGCACTACGACGCACAGGAACGGAACGCCACGGCGTCAGCGGCGGAGACCGCCCCGGCCCGCGCGGACGCCCCAGCGGGCGGCTCGGGTAGCGCGCCCCGGGTGCCCGCGCTCGGCCTGCTGCCGTCCAATCCCTGGGACAACATGGTGGTGGCCCTGCTGGCCGGCATCCTCAGCCTCGGCGGCGGCATCGTGGCGACCTACAATTCCGGCCTCGGCTGGGCGTTCGGGATGCTGATGTTCTTCGGATTCGGCCTGATCGTACTGGCCGCCGGGTGGAAAATGTGGACCGTCGGCTTCATCGAGGAGGACCGTCAGGACGCCTGACCGGGAGCCTCCCGATCGCGCGCGGCGGCGTCGCCGGCGGGCCGCCGCCGCTCCCGCGGATTGAGCCGCCAGATCGTCGCGGTGAGCGCCAGGGCGAGGCTGACCCAGGCGAGATACGGCACCAGGAGGAGGGCGGCCGTCACGTCGATCCGCCAGAAGACGGCGATGTTGAGGGCGATCGCCAGCCACAGCGCCGACGCCTCCAGCGTCGCGCCGCCGAGCTTCTTCCAGCGGAAGAACACGATCGACCACAGGCCATTGAGGATCAGCTGCAACGCGAACACCGCGAACGGCAGCACCGCCAGCCCGACCTCCAGCCAGACCAGCCAGCCGGAGACGGCGATCATCGCGTAGATCGCGGTCCAGACCGGGCCGAACAGCCAGTCCGGAGGGGTCCAGCGCGGCTTCGCCAGTTCCCGGTACCATTGGTCGGGGCGCGCGATCGAAGCGGTGATCGCCGCCAGGAAGCAGGCGACCACGAAGCCGAAGAGGGCGATCCATTTGTCGTCCATGGGCGGGCGTCCGGCGGGGCGGCCGGCTCCTTTCTGGCGCTGGCATCGTTTGACGATACGCAGATAGGGTGGGTACGGACCACCGGGACGCGCAACCCTGCGCAGGATTCGCAGGCGTCGGACCTGGGAGGCCGCTCAGGCGCCGGGCCGCGCCCGCTCCATCCTGTCGCGTTGCTCCAGCCGGGCGAACAGGTCGACCACCCACGCCGCCTGCTCGTCGAAGCTCCGGCGGCGGGGGCGGGTCACCGCCTGCAGTCCGCCGTCGGCGGCGACCGCGTCGACCAGGAACCGTGTCTCGGACAGCGCCGGGGGGCCGAGCCGGCCGCCCCGTGCCGGCGCGGCCGCGAGCGCCCGGCCGACCAGCGCCAGTTTGCGCGGCGTCGGCACCACGGCCCTGCGGGTCACCGAATCATGGCCGTGGCGCGCCACCTCCGCCCCGATCTCGGCATAGAGCAGCCGGGCCGCATGGATCGCCGGGCGGCAGCGGCCGGGCAGGCGCGCGATGCCGGGGACGGCACGCCGGTAGAGCGTCGCCGCTTCCGCCAGCAGCCGTTCGACGGAACCTGCGACGACCGGGTGCGGCCGGGGATCGGCGAGCCATGCCTCGACATCGAGGCCGTCAGCGGCCAGCCAGGTGCGCGGCAGGTAGACCCGGCCGGCGCGCGCATCCTCGCCCACGTCGCGGGCGATGTTGGTCAGCTGCATGGCGACGCCCAGGTCGCAGGCCCGCGCGACCGTGACCGCGTCGCGGCGGTCCATCAGCACCGCCATCATCGCGCCGACCGTGCCGGCGACCCGGGCGGCATAGGCGCGCAGCGCGGGGAGGTCGTCGTAGGTCCGACCCTGGGCGTCCCATTCCAGCCCTTCGATCAGCCCTTCCGGCAGGGCGCGGGGCAGGGCGTGCCGCTCGACCAGGTCGGCGAAGGCGCGGTCGACCGCGCGCTCCTCCGGACGGCCGGCATAGGCCCCGTCCAGCCGCTCCCGCAGCCGCGCGACCGCATCGGCGCGCCGGTCCAGGTCGACCGCGTCGTCGGCGATCCGGCAGAAGGCGTAGAGGGCGCACGCGTCGGTGCGGACCGCCACCGGCAGCAGCAGCGAGGCGGCGAAGAAGCTCTTCGACCCGGCCGCAATGATCGCCCGGCAGGCGGCGCGGTCGCCGGCCCGCCGGCGCTCGTCCGGAGCGTCAGGCGAAGGCTGCAGCATCGGGCACCAGCCGGTCGAGCACGCGGGCGGAGGACAGGACCCCGGGCAGCCCGGCCCCCGGATGGGTGCCGGCGCCGACCAGGAAGAGATTGGCCACATCCTCGCTCCGGTTGTGCGGGCGGAACCAGGCGCTCTGGGTCAGCACGGGCTCCAGCCCGAAGCCGGCGCCGTGCACCGACAGCAGCCGGTCCCGGAAATCGAGCGGCGTCATCATGCGGGAGGTCACCACCGCCTCCGGCAGGCCGGGCAGCACCGTCGCCGCAAGATGTGCCTCGATCCGCCGGCGGAACGGCTCGGTCTCGGTGGTCCAGTCGACGCTGCCGCTCAGGTTCGGCACCGGCGCGAGGACGTAGAAGGCGTCGCCGCCGGACGGCGCGAGCGACGGGTCGGTCGCGGTCGGCCGGTGCAGATAGAGGCTGAAATCCTCCGCCAGGCGCTTGTGCCGGAAGATGTCGTCGATCAGGCCGCGATAGCGGGGGCCGAGAAGGATGGTATGGTGCGGCACGTCCTCGTAGCGGCGGTCGGTGCCGAAATACCAGACGAACAGCCCATTGGAATACCGGGAGCGCTCCAGCTTGCGGTCGGTCCAGCGCCGGCGGGCGGCGGCGGGCAGAAGCTTGCCGTAGGTCCAGGCCGAATCGGCATTCGAGATCACGATGTCGGCCGCGACGGTCTCGCCCGACGCCAGCCGGACGCCGGCGGCCCGGCCGTCGCGCAGCACGATTTCCTCGACCGTCTGGCCGAGCCGGATCTCGTTGCCCTGGCCGGCGATCAGCCCGACCAGGCCGCGCACCAGCGCGCCGGTGCCGCCCAGCGCGAAGTGCACGCCCCACCGCTGTTCCAGGTGGTTGATCAGGGCATAGACCGCGCTGGCCGCGAATGGATTGCCGCCGATCAGGAGCGGGTGGAAGCTGAAGGCGGCGCGCAGCTTCGGGTGCTTCATGAAGCGCGAGACCAGGGCGTGGACGCTCAAGTGCCCGCGCAGGCGAATCAGGTCGGGCGCGATCTTCAGCATGTCGCCGAACCGGCCGAACGGGACGTCGCCCAGCTCCTCGAAGCCGATGCGGTAGATCTCCTCGCTCTCCCGCATGAAGGCCTGCCAGCCCGCCACGTCGCCCGGCGAGATCCGCGCGATCTGGGCGCGCATGGCGGCGGCATCGGCGGAATAGTCCAGATGATCGCCGTCGTCGAACCGGATCCGGTAGAACGGCGTCATCGGAACGAGAGTCACGTCGTCGGCCATCCGCCGGCCGCAGAGCGCCCACAGCTCCTCGAACAGGAAGGGCGCCGTGACGATGGTCGGCCCGGCGTCGAAGGTGTAGCCGTCCTGGCGGAACACGGCGGCGCGGCCGCCCGGCTGGTCCAGCCGTTCCACCACCGTCACTCGCCAGCCGCGCGCTCCCAGCCGCACCGCCGCGGCCAGGCCGCCGAACCCGCTGCCGATCACCACGGCATGGGGGGCGTCCGCATCGGGCATCGCGGGAGTGGGGGGAGCCTCGGCGAGTGTCAACATAGCCTTACATGTAACAGTGTAAGGTTGGGTTGATCAAGCGTGGAGAGAGCCGGCGCCGCGGAGGGTCGGTCAGTCGCCCTCGGTGAGGCCCGCGTCCGCTGCGACCCGGTCGATCAGCGCCGCGACCGCCTCGGGATCCTCCTCGTGCGCGAGGTGCCCGAGCCGGGGCAGGACGACGACCTCGGCCAGGGGCAGGCGTTCGGCCAGCCGGCGGGCCTGGCCGGGCGGTACGGCGCGGTCGGCCTCGCCGGCGACCAGCACCACCGGGAGTTCGAGCCGCGGCAGGCTGCGGGCCAGCGGCGCCAGGTCCCAGGCCGCCATCATGCCGAGGGTGCCGGCGAGGTGCCCGGGACGGCGCAGCAGGCGTTCGTAGAGGGCCTGTCCCCGGGCGTCGATCGTGGAACCCGTGCCGAGCAGAAGCCGGCGCACCCGCGCCCGGTCCCCGGCGCCGAAGGCGAGCACTCGCGGCGTCAGGGGATTCAGGAACATCAGCTTGGCCATCGGCGGGAACAGCCGCCCCGCGGCGCCCTCGAACGGCAGCAGCGCGCCGTTGAGCGACACCACCGCCCGCGGCGCGATCCGGCCGTCGAGCACCATGCGCAGGGCGATCGCGGCGCCGGCGGAATGGCCTACGGCGAGGTCCGGCCGGGCACCCAGGACGTGCAGCAGGCCACCCACTGCCTCCGCCATCCAGGGCAGGGACATGGCCCGGAACGGCGGCGCCTCGGTGAAGCCGTGGCCGGGCAGGTCGCAGGCGACGATGCGGAACCGGCGGGTCAGCAGCGGCGCCAGGTCGCGCCAGGAATGGGTCGCCGCCCCGGTGCCGTGGAGCAGCAGAACGGTGGGCGCGTCGGAACCGGCCGCCGAGGCGAACTCCTGCACGTGCCAGCGCAGCCCGGCGGCGGTGACGAATCGGCTGGCCTCGCGGTTCGGCCAGTCGCGGCCGTCCTCCGCCCAGTCGGGCCGGCCGCAATTGACGAACAGGGGCCCGACCACCGCCGCCGCCGCTCAGGCCGCGCCGGCGCGGCCGGCGGGCGCGACGGCGGCCACCGCGCGGGACAGCGCGGCCGCGTCCGCATAGGGCAGGGGAAGGTAGACCGCGCCCATCTCCGCCGCCAGCCGGCGCGCCGGCTCGGCCGGGCGGGGCGAGGTGTCGAACAGGAGGCAGGCATGGCCGGCCGCGCGCAGCGTCCGCGCCGACTGGGCCGCGTCCTCGCCCGCCTGCGGCCGGCCGGGGCTGCCGTCGCGGGCGATGTTGGCGCGGCCGTCGGTCAGCAGCACCACGACCGGGGTCCGGCCGCGCCGGGCGATGTCGTCGGCCAGCCGCCGGGCGGCATCGATCCCGGCGGCCAGCGGCGTACCGCCGCCGCCGGGCAGCTCGGTCAGGGAGCGCTTGGCCCGCACCAGCGACCGGGTCGGCGGCAGAAGCAGGTCGGCGCCGTCCTTGCGGAAGGCGAGCAGCGCGACCTGGTCGCGCCGGACATAGCAGTCGGCCAGCAGCAGCTCGACCGCCCCCTTGGCCTCCGCCAGCCGCTGGAACGCCGCGGAGCCCGAGGCGTCCACCGCGAAGATCGTGGTGGTCTCCGTGCGCTTCCTGATCCGGCTGATTCGGAAGTCGTCCTGCCGCACCTCGACCCGGCGCTCGGATGTGCCGGCGGGACGGGCGCGGCCGCGGATCGGCTGCCACGGGGCGGCGCTGCGCAGCGTGGCGACCACGTCGAGCCGATGTCCGCCCCCGGGCAGGCCGCGCCGGGTTCCCGACGGCCGGCCGCGGCCGGAGCCCTGGGTCGCCGCCCCGGCCTTGCCGGCGGAGCGGGCGCCGGCCGCCTTGCCCAGCCGCAGCCGGGCCAGCAGGTTGTCGGGCAGGGCGGCCCTGGCCGCGGCGAGCACAAGATCCTCGAGCGGGATCTGCTGCGGGTCGGCCTGCCGTTCGTCGTCGGGAGCTTCCGGCGGCTCGTCCGGCCGGTCCTCGGAGGACGGCTCCGGCGGATCCTCCGGCGGGTCGCCGTCGGCGTCCTGCGGGTCCTCCTCGGCTTCGTCGACCTCCGCGGGCGGCGGCAGCTGGGTGGCGCGCGGCGCCAGGACCAGCCGGGCGGCCAGCGCCAGATCGTCGCCTTCGACTCCCTTGCGGCCGAACAGGGCGGCCGACGCGCGCGCCACGGCCAGCGCCAGCATCGGCCCCCGCATCGAGTGCACGCCCAGCGCCAGTGCCCCGGCGCACAGGGCCTCCACCGCCTGGTCCGGCGTCTCCACGGTGGCCAGCCGGTCCCGCGCAGCCGCGATGTCCGCCCCGTCGAACGGCGGCGGATCGGCGTGGCGCAGGCCGACCGGCGCCAGGTCCAGCCGCAGGGCCAGCCGGTCGGTCAGGCCGTCGGGCGGCCGTTCGTCGCTGCCGATTCCCTCGTCGAGCGCGATCACGCCGAACCGCGCGTCGCGGGCGAGGGCGATGCCGTCGCGCTCCAGCGCCACGGCGCCGGCATCCATGACCGCGCCCAGCTTGGCGGCCGTGGCGGGATCGGCCCGTTCGGCCATGGCCAGGACCAGCACCCCGCCGTCGACCTCGGCCAGCACCCCGCGCTCGGCCACCGGCCGGCCGGCGGCCAGGGTGGCCGCGAGGTCGAGGCCGCCCAGCAGCCGGTCGTCGGAGATGCCCGGCGGGATCCGGCGCCACGGCGCCTCCTGAGGCAGGAAGCTGCGGACCAGGCCCAGCCAGCGGTCGCGCACCGGGCCGGCACCGGCGCG